>CAJIBJ010000190.1_pt1 | contig 14936 bp, 7 predicted proteins | sample 9199331 | NCBI WGS metagenome assembly CAJIBJ01 (sample SAMEA7708300, study PRJEB35096) | sediment metagenome | biome: marine neritic benthic zone biome [ENVO:01000025]; feature: sediment [ENVO:00002007]; material: shallow marine sediment [ENVO:03000034] sea grass bed [ENVO_01000059] ... | reverse complement strand
GTAGTCTCGTTTCCCTGCTCCGGCCTGCGGCCGAAGGCGGCTGCACTCGACGGCATTATCTGATCAGCCCTCTGGCTGCGCCAACCGGGCTGATAGGGTTTCCCTCAATCGTTTCGACGCAGGATCGACTGCAGGATTTCCATGAATTGACGCATCTGCGGATCGCCCTGGTAAAAGTGGGGCGACAGGCGGATCGCGCCGTCCCGCACGACGGTGCTCACACCGGCCTGTTCCAGTGACTTGTGCAAATCGTGGCTGTCCAGGTTCACGTGGGAGAAACAGACGATTCCGGAGCGCCGCTCCGGGGATGCGTTGCTGCGGATCCTGACGCCAGGCAAGGTGGCCAGCGATTCCAACAGGAATTCCGTATTGGCCAGCACCCGTTCGCCGACGCGTTCCATGCCGTAGTCCAGCAACAGGCTCAACGAGGCGTGAAACGCCGCCTGTCCCATCGTATTGGGGCTGCCCGCCTCGAACCGCTTGCTGCCGGCGGACGGCGTCCAGTCGTTGCGCTCGAACGTCCAGGGGTGGTCGTACATGTGCCAGCCCTGCTGCAGCAACCGGAGCCGCGGCCTGGCTGTCTCGCTGCAATAGAAAACGGCGATGCCTTCGGGGGCCAGGAGCCATTTGTGTGCGTCGGCCGCCAGGAAATCGATATGACAGCCTGCGGCGTTCAGGGGCAGCGCGCCGAGTTGCTGAATCGCGTCTACGAAAAACAGCACGTCGCGCTCCCTGCAAGCATTCCCCAACGCCCCAAGGTCAAGGCGGAAACCATCGTTCCACTGCACCGCGCTGACCGTCAGCAGGCGGGTGTTCCGGTCCATCGCGTCCAGCAATGCGTTTTCGGCGTTTTCGCATTCCCGGATGTCCACTTCGCGAATCTCCACGCCCTGGTCGGCCTGGGCCAACCAGGGCAGGCGATTGGAAGGGAACTCGCCGACCGGCAACACCACGTTGTCACCCGGGCGCCAGTCCAGGCCGAAGGCGACCGCGCAAATGCCTTCTGTCGTGTTCTTCAACAGGGCAATGGAGCCGGCTGAATCCGCCCCGGTCAGGCGTGCGAGTTTTCGTCTCAGGTCGTTTTCGCGCGCATACCATTCGCGATATCCGGCCGAGCCCTGCCGCAGGTTCTCTTCTGCGAAGGCCTGCACCGCGCGGGCCGTGCTGCGCGGCCAGGGTCCGACCGCGGCATGGTTGAAATAGAGGCCATGCTCCAGGATGGGAAACTCATCGGCCAGGCGCTTGGAACGGCTATCGGAAGGCATGGGGATATAATGAAGCGGTCAGCCTTCGCGGGCAAATCCGACCCCCGGGGGATACGGAAAAAGATGAACCAGATTCCGCAGCGGGCCATCATTCACGTGGACATGGACGCGTTCTATGCCTCGGTGGAGTGCCTGGACGACCCGTCGCTGATCGGTGAACCCGTGATTGTCGGTGGACTTGGGCCGCGCGGCGTAGTTGCCACCGCAAGTTACGAGGCGCGCAAACTGGGCGTCCACTCGGCCCTGCCGATGAGCCGGGCGCGCCGGCTTTGCCCTCACGGAAGCTACATTCGGCCCAGGATGGCCCGTTACCGCGAAAAATCCGCCGAAGTTTTCAGGATTTTCCGCGAATTCACCCCCCGGGTGGAGGGCCTGTCCCTCGATGAGGCGTTCCTCGACGTCACGGGCAGTCTCCGGCTGTTCGGCAGCCGGGAAGAGATCGGACGCCGCGTCAAGCAGAAAATCCATGAAGACACCGGGCTGACCGCCTCCGTGGGCCTGGCGCACAACAAGTTCCTGGCGAAGCTCGCCTCGGACATGCAGAAACCCGACGGCATGGTCTCGGTGGACCCAGGCCGGGTCCAGGCATTCCTCGACCCCATGCCGGTGACCCGGCTGTGGGGGATCGGGAAACGTACCGCTCCGAAACTCAAGGCGCTGGGCATACTGACCATCTCGCAGCTTCGGAAGTCGGACATTTCCGTGATCCGTCCGGTGCTCGGAAACCGCTCGGAGCATTTTCTACGGCTCGCCCGCGGCGAGGACGAGCGGGAAGTGACGCCCAGCCGCCCGGACAAATCGATCAGCCACGAAGTGACCTTCGACCGCGACCTGGACGACCGCGACGAACTCCTGGCCGAATTGCAGCGCCAGGCCGAGAGCGTCTCGAAGCGGCTCAGGGCGCAGGACCTGATGGCCAGCACGGTGGTGGTGAAAATCCGCGACCCCGGTTTCCACACGGTGACCCGCAGCCGCAGCATGCGGGCCTGCTCCAACAGCACCCGTACCCTGTATCGGATGGCGCGCGCCCTGTTCGAGAACTGGCGCGAAAACCACCGCAATACGCCGGTCCGCCTGCTGGGCATGGGGGTGAGCGGGCTGGAGGAAGCGAACCCGTCAGAGCACGGCCGCGGCGACCGGCTCGACAGCCGCAGCGAACAGGAGATCGACCGCGTGTTCGACTCCATCAACCAGCGCTACGGCGAAACCAAAATCGTCCACGCCCAAACCCTGCGCCGAAAGAAATAACCACCCGCCACGGCTCAAGAAAACATAAAACCATCGCGAATAAATTCGCTCCTACTGCTGTTTTTTCAGTTCCTCGTCGCGAAGCTCGCGGCGCAGGATTTTGCCGACATTGGATTTTGGCAGCTCGTCGCGAAATTCGATGTAGCGCGGCCGCTTGTAGCCGGTGAGCTGTTCCTTGCAGTGGGCCCGGAGTTCCTCCTCGGTCAGCGAGGGGTCCGACTTGACGGCGAACACCTTCACTGCCTCCGTGGATTTCGCATCCGGAACGCCGATCACCGCGACTTCCAGTACCTTGGGGTGCAGGGCGATGACGTCTTCGATCTCATTCGGAAACACGTTGAAGCCGGATACAAGGATCATGTCCTTCTTGCGGTCCACTATCTTGAAGAAACCGTCCTCGTTCATCAGGGCCACGTCGCCGGTGCGCAGCCAGCCGTCGTCGGTGATGACCTCGGCCGTTGCCTCCGGGCGTTTCCAGTAACCCTTCATGACCTGGGGTCCGCGCACGACCAGCTCTCCAACCTCACCCTGGGGCAGCAGGTCGCCCGCGTCGTTCATCACGCCGCATTCGGTGGATGAAATCGGCAGGCCGATGCAGCCGTTGAAGCCTTCGATATCGATCGGGTTGATGCAGGCCGCGGGCGAGGTCTCTGTCAGGCCGTAGGCTTCGACCAGCGGTGTGCCGGTGACTTCGCGCCATTTTTCCGCAACCGCGCGCTGAACCGCCATGCCGCCTCCAAGGGCGCCCTTGAACGTGCTGAAGTCGAGTTCCGCGAAATCGGGTTCGTTGAGCAGGCCGTTGAACAGCGTGTTCACACCGGGCAGGTAAGTGAACGGCACCGAGCCCAGTTCCTTGACGAAAGCCTTCATGTCCCTGGGGTTGGTGATAAGCACGTTGACGCCGCCCAACGCCATGAAGACCAGGCAGTTCGCCGTCAGCGCGAAGATGTGGTACAGCGGCAGGGCGGTGATGACGATTTCAGTGTCCTGTCCGATCCCGGCCGGAATCATCCACTCCTTGGCCTGCAGCATGTTGGAGACCAGGTTCCGGTGGGTCAGCATGGCGCCCTTGGCCACGCCGGTGGTGCCGCCGGTGTACTGCAGGAAGGCGATGTCATCGAGTTCGAAGGTCACCGGCGAGCGTTTCATCCCCGCGCCCTGTTTCAACACGTCGTTGAAAGCGACCGAGCCGGGAAGGTTGAAATCAGGAACCGCCTTCTTGACGTATTTCATCATGAAATTGAAGATCGTCCCTTTCGGAAAGCCCAGCAGGTCACCGATGCCGGTCGTGATGATTTGTTCGACGCCGACTTCGCCGCGGACACTCTCCATGACGTGCGCGAAGTTCTCCACGATCACGATGGCCCTCGCGCCCGAGTCTTCAAGCTGGTGCTTGAGTTCGCGCGCCGTGTACATCGGGTTGGTGTTGACGATCACGAGCCCGGCTTTCATCGCGCCGAACAACGCCACCGGATACTGGAGTATGTTGGGCATCATCAACGCGATGCGGTCGCCTTTCTCCAGGCCCTGGCCCTGCAGCCAAGCGGCAAAATGGTCGGTCAGCCGGTCCAGTTCGGCGTAGCTGAGCTCCTTGCCGAAATTCATGTAGGCCGTCTGCCCGCCGAAACGCGCGACGCTCTCGCTGAATATATCCAGGATGGAGGTGTAATCCCCGAGGTCGATCTCGGCGGGAACGCCTTCAGGGTAACTGGCAAGCCATGGATAGGTCACAATCATTCCTCTCATGTAATATGTTATTGATTATATGATGCCTCAAGCTGTAAGGCCCGTTTTGATTGATGTCAGAAGCTTTTGCTTGGGCGACATGGGATAATGCTGGGAAAAACCAGGCGGGGAAACACCGGATGGGCGAACAAAACGTCAAGCTGAACGACGACGAATCCACATACCAGGAATTCATGAAATCGCTGCTGGCCGAAGTCCACGCGCTCGAGCGGATGCTGGACTCCGGGTTGGTCGAATCGGGTGTGCACCGCATCGGCGCCGAGCAGGAGATGTTCCTCATAGACAAGGCGCACAAGCCGGCCCTGAAAGCACTCGAAATCCTGGACGAAGTGGGCGACGAGCGCTTCACCCACGAACTGGGGCTGTTCAATCTCGAGGCCAACCTCTCACCCCACCGGCTTGGCGGTAATTGCCTGAGGCTGATGGAAGAAGAGGCCCAGGAGATCTATCGTCACGCGCGGGCGACCGCCGCGCAGTTTGATTGCGATATCGCGCTGGTCGGGATACTGCCGACCCTGTCCAAGGAAAATCTGGCCCTGGAGTCCATGGTTCCGACGCCGCGGTACTACGCGCTCAATGACGCGATTCGCGCGCTCCGGGGCAACGAATTCGAATTCACGATCAACGGCATCGACCAGCTTGCCGTCCTGCACGACAACGTAATGCTGGAAGCCTGCAACACCAGTTTTCAGGTCCATTTCCAGGTCAGCCCCGAAAACTTCGCGAAGAACTACAACATCGCGCAGGTCATTACCGCGCCGCTACTGGCCGCGGCGGTCAATTCACCGATCCTGCTGGGCAAACGGCTTTGGCACGAAACCCGTATCGCCGTGTTCGAATACTCCATCGACACGCGTTCCCGGACTCACCAGGAGCGCGGGCTAAAGCCGCGGGTCCATTTCGGCGACCGTTGGCTCGAGGAATCGGTCACCGAGATTTTCAAGGAAGACATCGCCCGGTTCCGGATCGTATTGACCACTGAAACCGAGGAGGACCCCATCGGGATGATCGAGCAGGGCGTGATGCCCTCCCTGAACGCCCTGCGCCTGCACAACGGAACGGTCTATCGCTGGAACCGCCCCTGTTACGGTGTGCACGACAACGTCCCGCATTTGCGGATCGAAAACCGCGTGATCCCTTCCGGCCCGACCGTTCTCGACGAAATCGCCAACGCCGCGTTTTTCTACGGCATGATGGCCGGCATGGTCGAGCAGGTGGATGATATCCGCGAGTACCTGCCATTCGCCGACGTGAAATCGAATTTCCTCGCCGCCGCGCGCGATGGCATCCGGGCCCAGATGAACTGGTTCAACGACACGCATCTGCCCGCCAAGAAACTGATACTGGAGCAGTTGCTGCCGCTCGCCCGCGAAGGTCTGCAGGAGGCCGGCATCGACCGGGACGATATCGACCGCTACCTGGGCGTGCTCGAGGAGCGCGTCAGGCAACGGCGCACCGGCGCGCGCTGGGCGCTGGAATCACTGGAGGAGATGAATGAAGTCGGCACGCTCGACCAGCGCCTGCGCTGCATCGTGAGCAGCATGGTGGAGCAGCAGTCCTCCGGCAAGCCCATCAGTGAATGGGAACTGGCGGAATACTGCGCCGAGCAGGACTGGCGCGAGAGTTACCGGACCATTGGCCAGTTCATGACGCAGGACCTGTTCACGGTCCGGCCGGACGACATCGTCGACTTCGCCGCGACCCTGATGGACTGGCGGCATGTGCGGCACGTGCCGGTGGAAAACGACACCGGCAAGCTGGTGGGCCTGGTTTCGCATCGCGCACTGCTCCGCCTCGTCGCCCAGGGCCGGGTTGGAAAGGACCATCGGGTCACGGTCGAGGAGATCATGAATCGGGAACCGATCACGGTCCACCCGGATACCCCCACGGTGGACGCCATCCGCCTGATGCGTGAAAAGAAACTCGCGTGCCTGCCGGTTACCCGTAAAAAGAAACTGGTCGGCATCATCACCGAGCACGACCTGATCGTGGTCGCATCCCGCCTGTTGGAGTCCCAACTGGATTCCGGGGGGTGAGTGGACGCCTCTCCGCGGCGGGCCTTTTTTTCCTGGCCTTGGTGAGCCTGGCCGCCTGCAGCAAGCCGCTGACGGTCGAACAACAGATCATCGCCACCATCCGCAACATGGAGGCCCACGTCGAGGCGGGCGAACGCCGCCCCTTCATGGAGTACATCGCCGAGGATTTCAGCGGCCAGGACGGCACGATGAACCGTGACCAGGCCCGCGCCCTGATGGTGTACCAGATGAACCGCAACCGGCGCCTGCATGCACAGCTGTTTCCCATCCAGGTCAAGGAGCAGTCCGAGACCACCGCCTCGGCCCATTTCCGGGCGCTGGTGACCGGCGGAGCAAACTGGCTTCCCGAACGCGGCCGGGTGTTCGATTTCGAGACGCACTGGCGCCGCCAGGACGACGATTGGCTGATGGTCTCCGCAAAATGGACACCGACGCCCCTGGAAGAGGTGTTTTAAACCCTCTCAGGTTTTGAGAATGCTTCCGCTACAATAGCCAGGATGGTCCTGTCAGCATTTCATCCCGCCGTACGGGCCTGGTTCGAAAGCGCTTTCGAAGCCGCCACGCCGGTGCAGGACGCCGCCTGGCAGGCTGTTGCTTCTGACCAGAACGTTCTGATCGCGGCGCCGACCGGCAGCGGCAAGACGTTCGCGGCGTTTCTCTGCGCGATCAACGAACTCGTCGAGCAGAGCCGGCAGCAGCCGTTGGCTGACGGCGTGCAGATTTTGTACGTCTCGCCCCTCAAGGCGCTGTCGAACGACATTGAGCGTAACCTGCGCGACCCCTTGGCCGGCATCGACGACTGGCTGATCCGGAACAGTGGGCGGGCGTCGGGGATCCGCGCGCTGGTCCGTACCGGAGACACCACGCCCGGGGAGCGCCAGAAAATGCGCCGCAAGCCGCCCCAGATCCTGGTGACCACCCCCGAATCGCTCTACCTGCTGCTGACCTCGGATTCCGGGCGCGGCATGCTCCAGGGCGTCAGAACCGTGATCGTGGACGAAATCCACGCGGTTGCCGGCAGCAAGCGCGGCAGCCACCTCTCCCTGTCGCTGGCGCGGCTGGACGCCCTTTGCCAGGCACCACGGCCGCGCCGCATCGGCCTGTCCGCCACGCAGAACCCCATCCGCCTGATCGCGAATTTCATGACCGGAGGCAAGTCCTGCAAAATCGTAGACACCGGCCATCAGAAAGAGCGGGACCTGGCGCTCGAACTCCCTTCGTCTCCGCTGTCGCCCGTGATGGCCAACGAAGTCTGGGAAGAGATCTACGACCGCCTGCAGGCGCTGATCGATGAGCACCGCACTACCCTGATTTTCGTGAATACGCGCCGCCTGGCCGAACGGCTGGCGAAAAACCTGGCCGAACGCATCGGTGAGGACGTGGTGACGGCTCACCACGGAAGCCTCGCCCGGGATCATCGCCTGGAGGCAGAGCAGGCGCTCAAGGCGGGCCGGCTGCGTGCACTGGTGGCCACCGCTTCCCTCGAACTGGGTATCGACATCGGTCACGTGGACCTGGTTTGCCAGATCGGCTCGCCGGGGAGCATATCGGCCTTTATCCAGAGGGTGGGGCGGGCGGGGCACGCCGTTGGTGAAACGCCGCGCGGCCGGCTGTTCCCGGTGTCGCGCGACGACCTGGCCGAAAGCGTGGCCCTGCTCCGGGCCGTGGACCAGGGGTTACTGGACCGGGTGTGCATTCCCCGGGCGCCACTCGACGTGCTGGCGCAGCAGATCATCGCCGAGGTCAGCGCCCGTGAGTGGGGCACCGAATCCCTGCTGGAACGGGTGCGGGATGCCTGGCCCTACCGGGACCTTTCCCGCTCCGATTTCGATCAAGTCATCGGGATGCTGGCCCAAGGCTACGCGACCCGGCGGGGCCGGCGTTCCGCCTATCTGTACCACGACGCCATCAACGGGCGCCTGCGCCCGCGCCCGGCGGCGCGCCTGACCGCGCTGCAGAATGGGGGCGCCATCCCGGATCACTTCGATTACGACGTGGTGATGATGCCCCAGGGATTCCGGGTGGGCAGGCTGAACGAGGATTTCGCCTTCGAGAGCCTTCCCGGCGACATTTTCCAGCTAGGCAACACCAGTTACCGCATCCTGAAAGTCGAGCAGGGGCGCGTGCTGGTGGAAGACGCCAGGGGGCAACCGCCCACCATTCCGTTCTGGTTCGGGGACGCCCCCGGTCGCAGCGATGAGTTGTCCGGCGTGGTTTCGGACCTGCGCGGGGAAATCGACGCCATCCTGGCTGAATCCGGCCCGGAGGCCGCGGCCTCTTTCCTCCTCGAGTCGGGCATCGAGGCGCCGGCCGCCGAACAGCTCGTCGCTTACCTGGCAGGCGCCCGCGAGGCCCTGGGTTGCCTGCCCACGCGAGACCGAATCGTGCTGGAGCGCTTTTTCGATGACACTGGCGACATGCACCTGGTCGTGCATGCGCCGCTGGGCTCGCGGATCATGCGCGCCTGGGGCCTCGCGCTGCGCAAACGGTTCTGCCGGCGTTTCAATTTCGAGTTGCAGGCAGCGGCGCTCGAAGACTGTCTGATCCTGTCGCTGGGAGAGACCCATAGTTTCGAAACGCGCGATGTGCCCGCCTACCTCAAGTCCGCCAGCGTTCGCGAAGTCCTGGTCCAAGCCCTGCTGGATGCGCCGATGTTCGAGGTGCGCTGGCGTTGGAACGCCACGATCGCGCTAGCGGTCCAGCGCATGCGAAACGGCCAGAAACTGCCGCCGCAGTGGCAGCGGAACCAGGCGGAAGACCTGGTCGCGGTGGTGTTCCCGGACCAGCTGGCCTGCCTGGAAAACATCCGCGGCGAGCGCGAAATCCCCGACCACCCGCTGGTCACGCAGACCGTCGAAGACTGCCTGACCGAAACCATGGACATCGATGGGCTGGAGGCCCTCTTGCGGCGGATAGAAGCGGACGAACTGGATATCCGCTGCCTCGACCTGACCGGGCCTTCGCCGCTCTCGGCCGAGATCATCAATGCACGGCCCTACGCTTTCCTGGACGACGGAGATGCTGAAAACCGCCGCACCCGCGCCATCCGGCAGCAACCGGACGATCTGGGGGATGCGGCCACGCTCAGTATCATCTCGGTGGATGCGACGGCGCAGGTCCGGTCCGAAGCCTGGATCCGGCCCAGGAACCCGGACGAGCTGCACGACGGGCTTCTCCAGCTTGGCTTCCTGACACGGGAAGAGTACTCATCCGGACTGTCCAGCTCCGGCGCCGGAGGGGACACCATCCCTGGCAAGGGCGGCCCCGAAGGCTGGGGTCGGTGGTTCCAGGCCCTGGGCTCGGAGATGCGGGCGAGTTGCGTCAGACTCGGAGACAGGAAGTGGTGGCTGGCAAGTGAGCGCCTGGAAGAGTTTTGTGCGATTCATCCGGACGCCATACTCGAACCCGACCCGGCTGCGGTCTGTCCGCGCGGGGAGCCGGACCGCGACAAGGCGCTGGTCGAATTGCTGCGCAGCCGCCTTTCGGGGTTGGGACCGGTGGACGCCGCGACCCTCGCCGAGGATTTCGCGCTGCCGCAGGCCGAGATCGATACGGCCCTGCTGGCCCTGCAGAGCCAGGGCTACGCCATGGTCATGGCCAACGGAAGCGCGGAGAAGACCTGGTGTGAACGCCGCTTGTTGGCGCGCATCCACCGATACAGCCGCGAACGCCGGCGCAAGGCATCCCGCCCGGTCCCGCCCGCCGCATACATGCGTTTCCTGCTGAGCTGGCACGGGCTGGATGAACCGGCCGGAGAGCTCGAGCAGGTGCTGGCGCTGCTGGAAGGGTGGGCTGCCCCGGTCGCGGCCTGGGAACAGGGCTTGCTGGCCAGCCGCTGCGCCGACTACTCGCCCCAGCGTCTGGACGAACAGTTCCTCAGCGGTTTCGCGACCTGGTTCCGTCCCAATGTCGCGGGGCAGGGCACCCAGCAACTGGTGGCTGCAACGCCCATTGCCATCGTGCCCAGGCGCCACGCGGACGCCTGGCAGGGCGCATCCGGCCCGGACCACGGAGAACCCGGTTCGCTGGCGCTCAAGGTGCTGAGCGTGCTTCGCGAACAGGGCGCGATGTTCACCGTTGACCTGGAGCAGCGAACCGGACTGATGCCCGTCCAGATGGAACAGGCCATCGGGGAGTTGGTCGCGCGCGGCCTGGTCACCTCGGACGCGTTTTCGCCGCTGCGCTGGCTGATACGACCGGAGTCCGAGAAACGGCGCAGGCAGAGAGCCCTGCGCGGCAAGCGGGGCGCGATGCAGCCCGGTCTGTTGGGGCGCTGGAGCGTCACCCTCGAAAACCGGGAAGCGGGTGAAGAAGAACTGTTTCACGACCAGGCCCTGCTAGCAGTGGTCTGTGAAGCGCTTTTGAGGCGTTACGGCGTGGTTTTCCGCGGAGTGCTGGAGCGTGAATCCCTGTTGCCGTCCTGGCGCTACCTGTTGCGTTATCTCCGGCGCATGGAAGATCGTGGTGAGGTCTACGGCGGGCGTTTCGTGGACGGATTCTCAGGCGAACAGTTTGCGCTGCCCGAAGCCGTCGGCCTCCTGCGCCGCCACGGGAAGGAACCCAGGGAACGCGAGCTGAAAGTAATAAACGCAACGGATCCGCTGAACCTGGGCGGCATATTGACCGCCGGAGTCAAAACGGCGGCCAAGCCGGGCAACCGGATTCTGTTGATCGACGGCGTGCCGGCCGCGCGGCTCCAGGGGGACGAAGTGGAAATACTGGACAGGAGCGGGCAGCTTGCGAGCTCCGATGCGGAGCGTTACCTGCGCGTGGTGAGGGGCATTCCCTCCTTGCTGACAGGGCAATAAAAAACCCCGGCCGCAATGGCCGGGGTCAGCATCGGAACAACACGGCCGTCAGGCTGCGGCGAGTTGCCGCAGGACGAATTGCAGGATTCCACCGTGCCGGTAGTATTCCGCCTCTTTTGGCGTGTCGATGCGCACGCGCGCCTGGAAGGTCGTTACCGCGCCGTCATCGGCGCTTGCCGTAACCGTAACAGTTTCTGAAGAACCATCTCCAAGCCCTTCAATTGTAAATGTTTCCTTTCCAGTCAATCCAAGTGAATCGGCGCTGTCGCCAGGCATGAAGTTCAGCGGAAGAACGCCCATGCCTACCAGGTTGGAGCGGTGGATGCGCTCGAAACTCTCGGTGATCACGGCCTTGACGCCCAGCAGGTTGGTGCCCTTGGCGGCCCAGTCACGCGAGGAACCGGTACCGTATTCCTTGCCAGCCAGTACCACCAGGGATGTGCCCTCGGCCTGGTACTTCATGGCGGCGTCATAAATGCTCATGACCTCGCCCGTAGGCTGGAAGGCGGTCCAGCCTCCCTCGGTACCCGGGGCCAGCTGGTTGCGCAGCCGCACGTTGGCGAAGGTGCCGCGCATCATGACTTCGTGGTTGCCGCGGCGGGAACCGTAGGAGTTGAAGTCCGCTTTCTGCACGCCCTTGCTCTTCAGGTACTCGCCGGCAGGCGAGTCTTCCTTTATCGCGCCGGCGGGCGAGATGTGGTCCGTCGTGATGGAATCACCCAGCCTGGCCAGGCAGCGCGCGCCGCGGATTTCGGGGATGCCGGGAAGATCCAGCGTCATGCCGCGGAAATAAGGCGGATTCTGAATGTAGGTCGAATCGTCCTGCCAGTCGAATTTCTCGCCCTGCGGCGAATCGATGCTGTTCCAGCGCTCGTCGCCCTGGAAAACGCTGGAGTAACTGCTGCGGAACATCTCGGAGGTCACGTTGTTGGCGATGGTTTCCTGTATTTCCAGGGATGTCGGCCAGATGTCGCGCAGGTAAACCGGCTTGCCGTCGCGGTCCTCGCCGAGCGGTTCCGTGGTCAGGTCCAGGTCCATGCGGCCGGCCAGGGCATAGGCGACCACCAGTGGCGGCGAGGCCAGGTAGTTCATCTTCACCTGCGCATGCACGCGGCCTTCGAAGTTGCGGTTGCCCGACAGCACGGATACCGCGACCAGATCATGCTCGCGAATCGCCGCCTCGATCGGCTCAGGCAGCGGTCCGGAGTTGCCGATACAGGTGGTGCAGCCGTAGCCGACCACGTTGAAGCCGAGCGCCTCGAGATCGTCCATCACACCGGCTGCGTTCAAATAGTCGGTCACCACGCGGGAACCGGGGCCAAGCGAGGTCTTCACCCAGGGCTTGACCTCCATGCCTTTGGCCGCGGCATTCCGCGCCAGCAGGCCGGCGCCCAGCATCACGGCCGGGTTGGAGGTGTTGGTGCAGGAAGTGATCGCAGCGATCACCACCGCGCCGTCCTTCAGCTGGAAATCCCGGTCGGAATAACTGACCGGAACCACCGGGTTTTCGATGCTCTGATCATGACCGACGGCGGTGTCGCCGCCCTCGCTCTCGAACGCGGCTTCGGCCGCGCTGAGACGCGCTGACTGGTGCTCGTTCATGTGCTGGCGATAATTTTCGTCCGCCTCGCTCAACAGGACCCGGTCCTGGGGACGCTTGGGGCCGGCCAGGCTGGGAACCACCGAGGACATGTCCAGTTCCAGCACGGTGCTGTACTCGGCCTCGGCCTGTCCGGGCTCGTGGAACATGCCCTGGGCCCTCATGTAGGCCTCGACCAGCTCGACCTGCTCGTCGGAACGGCCCGACAGGGTCAGGTAGCGCAGGCTTTCCTGGTCGATCGGGAAAATGCCGCAGGTGGCGCCGTACTCGGGCGCCATGTTGGCGATCGTCGCCCGGTCGGCCAGAGGCAGCGTCTGCAGGCCATCGCCGTAGAATTCGACGAATTTGCCCACCACGCCCAGTTCGCGCAGCATCTGCACGATGGTCAGCACCAGGTCCGTGGCGGTCGAGCCTTCGGGCAGCGCGCCGGTCAACTTGAATCCGACCACCTGTGGAATCAGCATGGTGATGGCCTGTCCGAGCATCGCGGCCTCCGCCTCGATGCCGCCGACGCCCCAACCGAGCACGCCGATGCCGTTGATCATCGTGGTGTGTGAGTCTGTGCCCACGAGCGTGTCCGGATAAGCCATGCCGTCACTGCCGAACACGACGCGCGCCAAGTGCTCGAGATTGACCTGGTGCACGATCCCGGTGTTGGGCGGCACCACCCGGAAATTGCTGAAAGCCGACTGCCCCCAGCGCAGGAAACTGTAGCGCTCGGCGTTCCGTTGGAATTCGATTCTATTGTTCAGGTCGAGGGAATTGGCCTGCCCGTAGCTGTCTACCTGGACCGAATGATCAATGACCAGTTCGGCGGGGGATAGCGGGTTGATCTGGTTTGCATCGCCACCCAATGCCGTCATCGCATCGCGCATCGCGGCCAGGTCGACGACGGCCGGCACGCCGGTGAAATCCTGCAGCACGACCCGCGAGGGGGTGAAGGCGATCTCGGTGCTGGGATCGCCCTTGGGGTCCCAGTTGCACAGGGCTTCGATATCACTGCGCGTCACGTCGACGCCGTCTTCATGGCGCAAGAGGTTTTCGAGCAGGATCTTCAGGCTGAATGGCAGCCGCGAAATATCGTGTTCCTGGCCGAGTTTTTCGAGGCTGTAGTAGCGGTATTCACGGCCGTTGACATTGAGGTTGGAGGCGGTTGAGAAGGAATCTCCCATGCTTTACTCCGTTGTTCGACTGGGTGGTTGGGTGAACCACTAATTATCGCCGAAATCCGCGAGGCTTCACAGTCATAATCATCAGGGATTTTCTTCAGCATGGTTAATGCTGAACCGTATTTCGAGTATGGTGCGGTAGATGAGAATCCGAATCTCCGTATTGCAGGGGGCGCTTATGGCGGCCGCGCTTATTGGCGCGGCAGATATTCGAGCTGTCGACAAGCCCGCGGCTCCGGCGACACTGGACGAACTGCAATCGGCCGTGACCGCCGTCGTCGAGGAGGAAGGCTTGCCGTCAGTCGGGGTCGCGATGGTCGACAGGAACGGCCCGGTCTGGGTCGGCGCAATCGGCCAGGCCAATTTGGAAAGCGGCAAAGCGGCGGACGAAAACGCCCTGTACCGCATTGGTTCGACCTCCAAGATGTTCGTCGCCCTGGCCGTCCTGAAACTCGTTGAAGAAGGCCGGCTGTCCCTGGACGACCGCCTGGCCGAACTGGCGCCGGAGATTGTCTTTGAAAACCCGTGGGAAGAGACGGACCCGGTGCGGATCGTCCACCTGCTGGAACACACCACCGGCTGGGATGACATCCATCTGCCCGAATACGCGCACAACGATCCGACGCCGGCCAGCCTGAAGCAAGGCCTGGATTTTCACCCGCACTCGAGAAAGTCCCGCTGGGTGCCCGGTTCGCGGATGTCCTATTGCAACTCGGGCCCGCCGGTCGCCGCTTATGTCGTCGAGAAGGTCACAGGGCAGGACTTCGAGGAATACGTGGCCGCAAACCTCTTCGAGCCGATGGGTATGGAGTCCATGACCTATCGTTACAACGAAGACGTCCGGGAGCGGGGCGTGACGAGTTACGCCAACGGCAACCAGCCGCAGGAATACTGGCACATCATCATGCGCCCATCGGGCTCGATCAATGCCACGCCGGCCGACATGGCCAGGCTGGCCGGCTTCTATCTGCACTTCGGCGCGGTCGGCGGCCGTTCGCTGATTTCCACCGACTCGCTGAGCCGCATGGAAACTCCGGCATCGACCCCGGCGGCAAAAGCCGGCC
>CAJIBJ010000002.1_pt1 | contig 14943 bp, 12 predicted proteins | sample 9199331 | NCBI WGS metagenome assembly CAJIBJ01 (sample SAMEA7708300, study PRJEB35096) | sediment metagenome | biome: marine neritic benthic zone biome [ENVO:01000025]; feature: sediment [ENVO:00002007]; material: shallow marine sediment [ENVO:03000034] sea grass bed [ENVO_01000059] ... | reverse complement strand
TTGCAGTGGCCACGATCGTATCGAAAGTGACCTCGGCCCCGCCGGAACATATCCAGCACCTGGTGGAAGACATTCGCGTGCCCAAGGGTTCCGGCGCCGCCGTGGATCATTGATCCAGACCGCGCGGTAAAAAACGGGCAGGGCCGGTCCATCGACCGGCCCTGTTTTTTAATTCAGGCGACAGCCAGTAGAATCAAGCCATGCCCGACGTCAATCTCGCACTGGAGTTCCTGCACTCGGTTCCGCCGTTCAATACGCTGCACGCCGAGGGGCTGGGCGACGTGGCCCGGAAGCTCGAGGCTGCCTACTACCCGCAGGAACGGACCATATTTTCCTCGGAGCCCCGGCCAGGCTTGGCGATCATCCGCAAGGGCGCAGTCCGCCTCGTGGACGGCGAACACCGTTTCCTGGACAAGCGCTCGGAGGGTGAGCTGTTCGGCCATGGGATTTATTTCCACGGGCAATTGAAACCGTACACGGCCGAAGCGGAGGAAGACTGCCTCATCTGGCATCTGCGACAGGAGGACTTCGACGCCCTGGTCGAGCGGCACCCGCTCCTGGCAGAGTACTTCAGCAGCCACCTTAAAACGCGCCTCAGCGCCGCGGCCCAGGTCCGGGAATCGGTGACGCAGCTGAGAGACCTGATCAAGCGCGAGCCCGTCACCGTGGAAAGCGAAACCCCCATCCGCGAAGCCTCGCAGTTGATGAGCGAGCAGGACGTTTCCAGCGTCCTCGTGATGTGCGGGGAACGCCTGGGCGGTATTGTCACGGACAAGGATTTGAGAACGCGCGTGCTGGCGCCGGGTGTCGATCCCGGCGTGGCGATCGAGCAGGTCATGACCGCCAACCCGATGACGCTGTCTGCCGACGCCGGTATCGATGACGCTTTGCTGCTGATGATGAGGGAAAATTACCACCATCTGCCCATAGTGGAAGAAGGCGCACCACTGGGCCTGGTCACTGCCGGTGATATCCTCAGGACACAGTCCGAACACCCGTTGAGGCTGGTTCGGGATATCCACAAGCGATTTTCGGTGGACGAACTGGTCAGGCTGAGCCTCCGCCTGCCGTCGCTGTTCCAGCGCATGGTCCATCTCGGGCGGGACGTGGAGCAGATCGGCCGGATGGTGACCCACATCACGGACGCCTTCACGGTGCGGCTCATCCAGTTGGCCGAGGCCGAATTTGGCGATCCGCCGATGAATTATGCATGGGTCGTATTCGGCTCGCAGGCGCGGGAAGAGCAGACCGCGCGTACCGACCAGGACAACGGCCTGATCCTGGAGCGCAAGGCGGACGAGGAAGAGGCGCGCTGGTTCGCCCGATTTTCTGAATTCGTTTGCGAGGGCCTCGACCGGCTGGGTTACGTCTTCTGCCCGGGCGAGATCATGGCGCTGAACGTCAAATGGCGGGTGTCCCTGGCCAAGTGGAAACGTCACTTCGACGGCTGGATCGACGAACCGGAGCCAAAATCCGTCATGCACAGCAGCATCTTTTTCGACATGCGCTGCGTGCACGGTGACAACGGCCTGGTGGCGGAATTACTCGACTATGCGACCCGGCGCGCGAAGGAAAACCGGATTTTCCGCCGTTTCATGGCGGCCAACGTGCTCAAAAATCGTCCGCCCATTGGTTTTTTCAGGCGCTTCGTCCAGGAAGACGACGGCAGCCATAGCGAGGGTCTGAATCTCAAGCATCGCGGCATCGTTCCCATCACCGACCTGGTCCGCATGCGTGCACTGGAGAGCGGCATCGGGGAAGCCAATACCTTCAGGCGCATTGAGCAGGCCGCAGCGGCCGGCGTCATGAACGAGAACGACGCCAGCAGCCTCACGGACGCGCTGGTGCTGATCAACCGCATCCGCTTGAATCACCAGGCAGAGCAGATGGAGGCCGGCCATGATCCAAGCAACTTCGTACCACCCGACGAGTTGTCGCCGTTGATGCGGCGCAACCTGAAAGCCGCCTTCATGCTCGTGGTCGAGGCCCAGAACGCACTCGCGCTGCGCTACCAGGTGCATTGATGCTGCAGCGATGGAGGCATGCCAGGCGCTGCCAAAGGTTGGCCGGGGCCTGCAGCCAGGCCGTCCTGAGCCATTACCTCGAGGAATGCGCCGCGCTGGAAGTGAATCACATCCTCGATACGCCTATGATTTCCGTGGACCTGGAACTGACCGGCCTGGACAAGGACCAGGACCGGATCATTTCGATGGGCTGGACGCTGATCGACGAAGGCAGGATCCGGATGGGCTCGAACCGGCACCTGCTGATCAACGCGGGCCAGACCGTGGGCTCCAGCGCGGCGATCCACGAACTGCTGGACAACGAGGTGGCCCGGGGCGAGAAGCTGGCTGTAGGTCTCGAGGCCCTGTTCGGGGATGCAGCCGGCCGACTGTGGGTCTTCCATCACGCCGGACTGGATATCGGTTTCCTGAAAAAGGCCTGCCTGGACTGGGCTGGCGTCAGCCCGGGATTCATCGTGCTCGACACGCTCCGCATCGAGTACCGCCTGCGCAAGCGGCGCGAAGTCCCTGTCAAGCCCGGTGACCTGCAGTTGCCCCGGATCCGTTCGATTTACGGCCTGCCCGACTACACGGCTCACGATGCGCTGATCGATGCCGTAGCCGCCGGTGAACTGATGCTGGCCATAGGCGCCCAAATGGACCGGAAAGCGCCCCTGAAACTGGAACCGCACATCAAGTTTTTCTGACTAAAGTCTTATGGTTACTTGACGGCGATCATCCTAAGATTCCGGGATGGCACTATTGTAGTCAGCAGGCAATCCAAAGGCAGGTCAGTCATGTCTTATACAGAACTCTTTCGGAACTCGATCGATCATCCCGCCCGATTCTGGGGGGAGGCCGCATCCGCACTCGAATGGTCGAAACCCTGGGATCAGGTCCTGGACGAATCGAAGGCGCCGTTCTATGAATGGTTTTCAGGCGGAGAAATCAACACGTGTCACAATGCGCTGGACCGGCACTGCGAGTCCGGCCGCGGCGATCAGGCTGCGCTGATCTACGACAGCCCCGTGACCGGTCAGGTCCGCACCTTCACTTACGATGAACTGCTGGACCAGGTGGCGCGTTTCGCCGGCGCCTTGAAACACAACGGGGTAAGAAAGGGCGATCGCGTGATCATTTACATGCCGATGATTCCGGAAGCCGTCATTGCCATGCTGGCCTGCGCGCGTATCGGCGCAATCCATTCGGTGGTTTTCGGCGGTTTCGCGGCGAAAGAACTGGCCACCCGTATCACAGACGCGACGCCGAAACTGATCGTCAGCGCGAGTTGCGGCGTCGAAGGAAGCCGGGTCATTCCCTACCTGCCTTTGCTGGAGGAAGCGCTGGATATCGCGGATGCCTCTGAACTGAGGCGGATCCTGGTTTCCCGGCCGCAGCTGCCGCTTGAGGAGCTGGGCCCGGCGGCGCTCCTCTGGGAGGATGCGATGGCCCAAGCGCAGCCCGCTCCTTGCGAAGCCGTCAGCGCAACGGACCCGATCTACATTCTCTACACGTCGGGAACCACCGGCGAGCCCAAGGGCGTGGTGCGGCCGAACGGCGGCCATGCCGTGGCGCTGGAATGGACCATGAACCATATCTACAACGTCGATCCCGGTGACGTCTACTGGGCGGCATCCGACATCGGATGGGTGGTGGGTCATTCCTACATCGTGTACGCGCCCCTGCTGCACGGCTGTACGACCATCCTGTACGAGGGCAAACCCGTCGGCACGCCGGATGCCGGCGCCTTCTGGCGCGTGATCGAGCAGCACCGGGTCAATTGCCTGTTCACCGCGCCGACTGCGTTCCGGGCGATCCGGCGCGAGGATGCCGATGGCGAACTCCTGCACCAGTACGACATCAGCAGCCTCAGGACGCTGTTCCTTGCCGGCGAGCGATGCGATCCCGATACCCTGCACTGGGCCGAGAAACAACTTGAGATACCTGTCATAGATCATTGGTGGCAAACGGAAAGTGGTTGGGCAATGGCCGCGAATCCGATGGGGATCGAACCCCTTGAGATCAAGGCCGGCTCTCCCACCGTCGCGGTGCCCGGATACGACATCCGGGTCCTTAATGACGAAGGCAGGGAGGTCGCGGCCGGTGAATCGGGCAACATCGTGGTCAAGCTTCCGCTGCCCCCCGGCATGCTGCCGACCCTCTGGGGCAACCAGCAGCGTTATTTCGACACCTACCTCGACCGCTTCGATGGCTATTACCTGACCGGCGATGCCGGCGTGATGGACGAGCAAGGGTACCTGTGGGTGATGAGCCGCATCGACGACGTCATCAACGTGGCCGGTCACCGACTGTCCACAGGCGCCCTGGAGGAAGCGCTGGCGACCAACCCGGTCGTCGCCGAGTGTGCCGTGATCGGGGTCGAGGACAAGCTCAAGGGCGAGATGCCGCTGGGATTCGTGGTGCTGAACGCGGGCGCCGAGGTTGATGAGTCCACGCTGAAGGGTGAACTGGTGAAAACCGTGCGCTCCCAGGTGGGTCCCATCGCCACGCCCCGGGACATCCTGGTCGTGGCGCATCTGCCGAAGACGCGCTCCGGGAAAATCCTGCGTGGAACCATGCGCAAAATAGCGGACGGCAGAGAATACACGGTGCCGGCGACCATCGAGGACCCTGCTGTTCTGAACGAAATCACCGAGGCGCTGCGGACAGACTGAGTTTGCAGGCGCGGCGCAGGCCGCGATGCCATGTCAGTCTGCGTGGGCGGTCGATTCGGCCGTCCTGCCCGTCTCCTGCTCGAGGTATTCCTTCAGGCCGCGCAGACCGGCGCGCATCTCGCGGCGCACGACGAAGCGCACCAGCAGCCAGTCGACGAACCGGCCCGGCAAGCCGAAATACGTGCCATAGCGAACCTGCGTCTCGACCGCGGTCTGGCCGTTTTCCGGGGCCAGCACCCAGACTTCCTTCACGTGTTTCATCGGAAAAGGCGCTTTCAACACGTCGAATGCGAATCCCTTGCCTTCATGCCACTGGGTAACCTGCTCCTCGAAACGGAATCCCCAGGCATGCCGCATGCCGCGCCGCATACCAATTCCGCTACGCTGGCTGCCGATCAGGTGAGACTTGCGCATGTACGGCGCCCAGGCGGCGACGTCACCGAAATCGGCGAGCACTTCCCATACCCGTTCGGCTGGCGCTCCGATCTCCACTCGCTCCTCAAGCAATCGCATCAGTGTCCCCAAATGGCATGAAATTGATCTAGGTCGGGTTGCCCCCCGCAAGGTTCGCCGTAGACTAGCAGAACATCGGGCACATCAGAAGAGAGGGAAATGGGTCTCTCTGGTCAAATGTCCGTGGCGGACTCGTTTTCGGATTTGACCGAAAGCGAGGAAAAGGAATTCTCCCTGCGGGACGGCTCGCGGATCGCCGTGGTCGGCGGCGGCCCGGCGGGTTCATTCTTCAGCTATTTCCTGCTGAAGATGGCCGATGCGATCGATCTCGACCTGCAGGTCGATATTTTCGAGCCCCGTTCGTTCAACTACTGCGGCCCGGCGGGCTGCAACCACTGCGGCGGTATCGTTTCCGAATCCCTCGTGCAGATCCTGGCGGCCGAAGGCATCGTTCTGCCCAGGAGCGTCGTTCAGCGCGGCATCGAATCCTACGTGGTTCACATGGACGTGGGCGACGTTTCCATCGAAAGCCCGGCGCACGAACAGCGCATCGCGGCGCTGTACCGCGGCAACGGCCCGCGCGAGGGCTGCGCCACGGAACTGGAGAGTTTCGACGGCTACCTGCAGGGCCTGGTGACCGGGCAGGGCGCGAATATCGTTCGTAAACTCATTACGGGAGTGAATTCCCGGGACGGGTATCCGGCGCTGGAATTCGCGGATGGGGAGGGCGAGGAATACGACCTGCTGGCCATCGCTTCCGGCGTCAACAGCCGCTTCCTGGAACTCCTGGACGATTGGCCGGCCGATTTCCGGCCGCCGAAAACCACGCGTGGCTATATTTGCGAATTCCACTCCAGCCCGGAAGAGATGCTCCGGATGCTCGGCCGGTCCGTTCACGTTTTCCTGCTTTCCATTCCGCGCTTCGAGTTCGCCGCAATCATCCCGAAAGGGGAATTCGCCACGGTGGTCATGGTCGGTGAAGACCTCGACCAGGACCTGGTGCACGCTTTCCTGAACGATCCCGTCGTGCGGCGGACGCTTCCGACTGACGCCGTGCCCTGCGTCTGCAGTTGTTCGCCGCTGATCAACCTGGGCGCACGCAAGAGACCCTATGGGGACCGGGTCGTCATGGTGGGCGACAGCGGCATCACCCGCCTGTACAAGGACGGTATCGGGGCAGCGTTCCGGACGGGCAAGGCGGCGGCCACGACAGCGGTTTTCCACGGTGTTTCGGAAAAGGATTTCGAGAAGCATTTCTGGCCGACCTGCCGGAATATCGTGAATGACAACCGGGTCGGCAGGGTCATGTTCGCAACCAACGCCGTCATGAAGAACTCCCGCTTGACCCGCGGCGCCATGTTGCGGATGGCGCAGCGCGAACAGGCGAGCGAGTCGGCCAGGCCGCACATGAGTTCACTGCTCTGGAACATGTTTACCGGAAGCGCACCCTACGTGGAAATGTTCCGCGGCACCCTGCACCCGGGGTTCATCTGGAACCTCTCGAAAAGCGTGGCGGCCGGTTTGCGGCCGAAGCCTCGAAAAGCGCGAGTAGAGGAAAAGGCGGCCTGATAATGGTAAGAGGAGCACTCGGCAAGGTCTACGGGGACGGTACTAACATCATCCTTCAGGGCGATATGGGCGACAGCATGTTCGTGGTGCAGAGCGGGCGCGTTGAAGTGGTCCAGGCGTCGAAGAAAGCGGGCGAGCAGCACCTGGCTTTCCTGGAGGCCGGGGATTTCTTTGGCGAGATGGCGGTATTCGAAAAAGAAGTACGTTCGGCTACGGTACGCGCGGCCGGGGAGGCCCGGGTCCTGAAAATCGACAAGAAAGCCCTGCTCCGGCGGATCAGGGAGGATCCCCTGCTGGCGGTGAACCTGTTGAAAACCATGTCGCACCGGATTCGGGACCTGAACATGGAAATCGCAAGGCACAAGAAAACGAAGCTGTGAAAACCCGGGCTGACAAGGTGAGACAAGCGGAGGTCCCGGAACGGATCACGCCGTCGTATCGGCCCAGGCAGCGCAAGAAAACGGCGCCCTGCCAGGTAGGGTGCGCCAATTGCGGGGATATCAGGGGTTGGATCGGAGTGGTCGCGCAGCGCCGCAAGTCCGGCTTGTCCAAAGAAGAGGCGTTTGCAGGCGCCTGGCGCCTCATCACCGATGTCAATCCCTTCCCGGCCACGCTGGGGCGGATCTGCCCCCACCCCTGCGAGAACCACTGCAACCGTGCGGATCTCGACGAGCCCCTGGCGATCAACGCGATGGAACGGTTTCTCGGAGACTTCGCGATACGGGCGGACTTGCCGCTGCCGCGCCTGGACGGGAGTGAGCGGCGGGAATGGATCGGCGTGGTAGGCGCCGGGCCGTCCGGCCTCTCCTTCGCCTATCAGATGGCGCGGCGGGGTTACCGCGTCACGGTCTACGATGCGCGCGAACAGGCCGGCGGCATGCTCCGCTACGGTGTGCCGGATTACCGGCTGCCGCAGGACGTGCTGGATGCGGAAATCGGGAAGATCACCGAACTGGGCGTGGAACTGCAATTGAACACCCGGATCGGAAAAGATCTCAGCCTGGTGGATTTGAGGGGGCGGCACCCCAGCCTCTACCTGGCGATCGGCGCCCAGCGGGGTCAGGGACTCGACATACCAGGCATGGACGGGCCGTCCGTCTGGACCGGCACGGATTACCTGGGCCGGATCAACCGGGGCGAGAGTGTCGATGTCGGTTCGAAAGCTATCGTGATCGGCGGCGGCAATACGGCGATCGACGCCGCCCGCTGTGCCCGCCGCACAGGGGCCCGGGTGCGCATTCTCTACCGGCGCAGCCGCAGCGAAATGCCGGCGATTGCGCATGAAATAGACGATGCGCTGGAGGAAGGGGTCGTACTGGACGAATTGAGCTGCGTGACAGCGATCGAAAGAGGGGTGGACGGTCGTATCGACGGTGTGCGCGCGCAACGCATGGTCCTGGGCGATCCGGATTCATCCGGGCGCCGGCGGCCGCTTCCGGTACCGGATTCCGAATTCAGAATGAAAGCCGATTCGCTGATCGCCGCCGTGTCCCAGGTTCCGGCACTGGACGGGTTCGAGTCGCTGGCTCACGAGGGTGACTGGCTGGTCTCCGATCGTCAGTCGGCCGAACACGGGATTCTGGCGGGCGGCGATGCGCTGGGGCTGGGAATCGCGGGAGAGGCCATCGTGCAGGGAAGGCGGGCAGCGGAACGGTTGCACGGGCAGTTCACGGGGCAGTCACGGGATAAGCCGGCCTCAGCCGGCCAGTCGACGATTCCCGCCGAAGAAATCCTGTTCGAGAGCAAGCCCGGGCAAAAGGCCGTGCATCCCGCAGAGCTTCCCGGCAGCGAGCGGGTGAGGCTTGGCATGACGGAAGTAGCGCAGGGAATCAGCGAAGAGCAGTTCCTGTCCGAAGCCGAGCGCTGTTTCTCTTGTGGATCCTGTTTTGGTTGCGAGCAGTGCTACATGTACTGCACTACCGGCTGCTTCACGCCGGTGGACGACCCGGGCCCCGGACGCTATTTCACGCTCAACCTGGATGAATGCCACGAATGCGGCAAGTGCATCGAGGTCTGCCCCTGCGGCTTTCTCGAAGTCAGCTGATCGGCGGCTAGTACTTCCAGCAGCCGACCTCGGCGTCCTTGCTGATGATCGTGTGCGGCAGCGAGGACATCAGTTTCCTGAAATCCTTGCGCTCCAGCCAGATCAGGTGCTCGTGGTCCCCTGCCTCGATGTAGACATCGGCGGTGTATTGCAGCTCGTCGTCCCAGATCACCTTTATGCCGTAAGCGTCACCCAAAGCCGGCACGGCGCCCGGTTCGCAATCATCGAAGAGCGCTTTGAATTCCTTTTCTTCCGCCAGTTCGAGATTGCGGCTCAACTCTTCGTTGACCCAGCCGATTTCAAGCGAGTGATTGGCCGGCAGCACGCTGACCACGTAGCCGTCGTCGTCGCGCAGCACGACGGCCTTGGCGACCTGGTGGGCCGGCAGGTGTGCAGAGCGGGCAGAAGCGATCGCGGTAGACGTGTGGGCATGCTCGACCAGCTGGTAATCCACGTCGCGTTCCTGGAGATACTTCGTCAGTGTCTGTGCGATGGCCATGGCGCTTGAATCCTCCGTTTTTAAGTTAGAGAAACTTAATATAACTTCTTTCAGGCCGCGATGTAAGGCCGGTATTCCGGGTGGTACATGCAGTCCCGCACGTAGGTCCGGATGTCTTCGGGCTCAACATACTGAGCCAGGCCTTCGTCCCATGCCAGCCGGCACACGGCGGCGGCAATAGCCAGCGAAATCTGCCGGATCTTGCCCAGGTCCGGGTAAATCGTGCCGGCCCGCAGTTCTTCCCCGGTCACCATGTGCGCCAGGGTCTTGGCCGCGGTGAAGAACATCTCGTCGGTGACGCCGGTCGAGCCGGAAATCACGGCGCCCAGGCCAACGCCCGGGAAGATGAACATGTTGTTGCCCTGTCCGGGCACCAGCACCCGGCCACCGACGCGTACGGCGTTGAACGGGCTGCCGCTGGCGAAAATGGCGTCTCCGTTAGTCCATCCATAGGCTTCCTCGGCGGTGCACTCGGCCTTGGAGGTCGGGTTCGACAGGGCGAAGATGATCGGTCTCGGGCAATTGCCGTGCATGGATTCGACCACGTCGCGCGTAAAAGTGTGCGCATGGCCGCTGGCGCCGATCAGTATCGTCGGCTTGACGCGTTCCACGACTTCCAGCAACTCCGCTGCAGGGGCCTCGTCCCGCGCGTAGGGAATCTTGTGCTCTTCCAGCGTACCGTCGCGGGTCGTGGTCACCAGTCCGCGGGAATCGCACATCCAGACCAGCTTCCGTGCCTCCTCTGTGGTCATGCTGTGCTCGTCGGCAATCCCCGCACAGATCATGTCGGCGATGCCGACCGCGGCCGAGCCTGCGCCGCAGAACACGATCCTCTGGTCGGACAGGTGCTCCTCGCGGATGCGCATGGAAGCCAGCAGTCCGGCCAGTGCGACGGAGCCGGTGCCCTGGATGTCGTCGTTGAACGACAGGACCTCATCCCGGTAGCGGTTCAGCAGTGGAAAGGCCTTGTCGTTGGTGAAATCCTCCCACTGGATCAGGACGTTCGGCCAGCGCTTGGTCACGGCCTGTACGAATTCGTCCACGATTTCGTAAAATTCGTCGCCGTGTATCCTGCGGTGCGTCATGCCGAGATACAGCGGGTCATTCAGCAGCTCTTCGTTGTCGGTGCCGACATCGAGCAGGACCGGCAGCGTGCGGCTGGGGTGCAGTCCGGCGGCGGCCACGTAGAGCACCAGCTTGCCGATTGGAATACCCATGCCGTTCGCGCCGAGATCGCCCAGTCCAAGAATCCGGCTGCCGTCGGAAACGACGATGATGTCCACTTCCTGCTTCGGCCAGTTTTCGATGACCTCGGCAATGCGGCCCTTGTGGTTCATGTGGATATACATGCCGCGGTTCTTGCGGTAGATGTGCCCGAACTGCTGGCAGGCGTAGCCCACGGTGGGCGTGTACATGATGGGCGTCATCTCCGTCAGGTTCTCCATCAGCACGCGGTAGAACAGGGTCACGTTCCGGTCGGCCAGGCCGGTCAGGAACGTGTACTTGTCCATGGGGTCGCTGTGGCGCCAGTAGTTTTCCATGACGCGCTGAACCTGTTCTTCCATTTCGGCGCGGTATGGGGGCAGCAGGCCCTTGAGGCCCAGCGATTCCCGTTCCTCGCCGGTGAAGGAAGTCCCCTTGTTGAGCCAGGGATCGTTCAGGATATCAAGGCCGCGCTTGGTGATGTACGCGGGATCGGTCGAGCCTGGGAGCTGAAATTTCGTTTCCTGTAGCATGGCGGGTATCCTTCCTGCGTTTCGGTTTCGGACTGACGATTGCCAATGGCGAAACGCGCTTGAACTGGATACCCTGATTATCGCTCCATGCGCCTGCCCGTTATCTGATCCTTGTCATGGCTTGTGCACCTGAAAACGGCCGGAAATCAATCTTTCAGAGGCATGATCTCGTTCATGATTTCAGCAACGATGTCGTCGAGCTGCTGTTGCGTGAAATCCGTGTTCTGAACCCGGCTCTGGGCCGCGCCCTCGGCCACCAGCATGTTGTTGGCAGGGTCGATCAGGTCGATGATCAGCGTCCCCTGGGTGTACTGGCGCACGGTGGTGGTATAGGTCGGCCAGGTCGAGAAGCCACGGCCCCAGTGCGAGTGGTGCACCGAGTGCGAAGGCGTCTGGCGCACGTCCAGCCTGTCCTCGGTCATGACCGTGAAGTCGATCAGCAGGTCGGGGTCGTCCGCAAGCGACAGGCCACGCGAGATCAGGGCCCGGTTCATGGACGAGACCAGGCGTGAACTCAACGGCGTCCTGATCCCGCCTTCCCGGTCGGTTCCCAGAGGGGTCATGAAATTGTAGGTCATGAAGGCCGTCAGGTCGGCGCCGGGATTGGTGTTGGCAACAATGGTCGGACCGGATGCGCAGGCTGCCAGCAACATGGCGAGCAGGCCGGCAATCATGATTCTTGCTGCTTTCATGGCGGGCTCCTTCAATTCGTTCCGATCCATCATGGCAAAGAATCATGGCTCAGCGCAAGCGGACACCCCACACCGCTCCGGGGCCGCGCGATTCAGCGTGCCGTTTGCTAATATGAGCCCTGAATTTGCGGGACGATTCACGTGAGACGGTTTGGAACAAAATTTCGCTGGGGCCTCGCCCTGGCTCTACTCTTTTTGATTCTGATGGGCGCCTACGCCTATTTCATCGGCACTTCCACCCTTTTAAGCCAGGCCGAGGCCTTCGCGTTCAGGCGGATGACGGTCACGCAACTGGCGGAGCAGGGGACCTTCCGTTTTTTTTATGCAACCAATCGGGTCTCCGCCGATGCGTCGGGGGAGGTGGATGAGCGTTTCAGCCCGGAGCGCGCAGAAGAACTGAAGTTCGGCCTGTTCAATACGAGCATCGAGCCGTCGCTTGGCCTGGGCATGTTGCTCGACGCCAGCGACTGGTTCCTGAACGAGGAAATTCAGCTCCTCGATGTCGACCCGATGGACAAACAGGCGTTTGTCGGTCAGCTGCGACAGCAGATCGCGGAATCGCCTTACCACTCGCTGCTCCTGATCGTCCACGGCTTTCGCGAAGCCTTTCCGTCCGCGTTGCGGAAAACCGCCTTCCTGGCGCACGTGCTCGACATCAATACGCCGGTCGTCGTGTTCGACTGGCCCGGAGACCAGGGTTCCTCTCTGCGAGGCTATCGCCGCGCCCGTCGTGTCGCGCAGGAATCCGGCGCTGAACTGGCCGCCATGATCGACCTGATCGTAAGGGAAATCCGTCCCGAGCGATTGTGGGTGATCGCCAACAGCATGGGCGGGCAGGTCGTGGTGGACGCCTTTCACCTGCTCGACCGGCAGGCGTTCTATGCGGACGCCGAGACGGAAATCGAAAACGTCGTGCTGACGGCCCCCGACGTGGGTCACGAGGAGTTCAACGAGACGTTCCGGAAGGAAATTACCGACCTGGCCGAGAACGTTACCGTGTATGTCTCTTCCAACGACCGGGCCCTGTTGGCCAGCCGCCTGATCAACCGGGGCCAGCGCCTGGGCGAAAGCACGCTGGATCCGGGCAACCCGGGGCAGGTCAGGCAGACCTCGAGTCTGGCCGGTTTGCTGCGGCCGGGTGACGAAAGGCTGGTTCTGGTGGATGTCACGCCGGTCAATCGGACCCGGAATTTCCACAATTTCAGCCTGGAGACCCCTGAGTTTTTCGACGACCTGTTCCTTCGCCTCACCTCCAGTGAATTACCCAAAACCCGTGAACTCTATTTCCTGGAAACGCCGGAAGGTGTCCGTTATTTCGTGCTGACGCGTGGACGATGACTTCCCTGGCCCGAAATCACAATCCGAAGAGATCCATTCTGTATGCGCTGGGCGGGGCGGCCGCCATGCTGGTCCTGCTTGGATGCTGTAACGGATGTTCAAGTGCTCCGCCGCTGCACAGCTGGCACACGGAAAAGCTGGATGAGGAATTCACCGAGGATATGGCGGGTGACGAAGTCCGCGGTTTCAGGGACTACCTGGCCCTGGAGCAGCGCGTGTTCGAACAATTGGACGAAGAAATCTATGCCCGGACAGAATCCGGTTTGGGCCACGAACTGCAACGCTACAGCGCCGGGAGCGCCGCCGATCCGAGAAACAGGCAACCCGACTGGAATCGCAGCTTCGAATTGCAGGGCAAAGGTAAGGGCGGCATCCTGTTGCTGCACGGGATGTCCGATTCGCCGTACAGCCTACGCGCGCTGGGACAGGCCCTGCACAGCAAGGGATGGCACGTCATCGGACTGAGGCTGCCCGGCCACGGGACGATTCCATCGGGGCTCAAATACATGTCCTGGCGCGACATGACAGCGGCAGTGGGGCTGGCCATGCAGCACCTGGCTTCCGTGCCGGGGTCGGAGACGGGCGGTGTGCATATCATTGGCTACTCAACCGGAGCCTCGCTGGCGCTTGATTTCACGCTCGACGCAATGGACGGGCTCCGTTCGCCGATGCCGGCCAGCCTGGTGCTGGTCTCGCCGGCCATTCGGGTCCACGGGGCCGCACGCCTCGCCGGCTTCAAGGATGGAATGTCGTCCGTGCCGGGCCTGGGCGGCCTGGCCTGGCTCACGGTCATGGACGAGTTCGATCCCTACAAGTACAACTCCTTCGCGACCAACGCCGGCACCCAGGTTCACCGGGTCACCGTGGACGTGGACCAGCGCACGCGGGTTTTCGCAGGCGCTCCAGGGCAGGCGGTGGACTTCCCGCCAGTGCTTGCGCTGAAATCGACCGTCGATTCGACAGTGACCACCGAAGCGGTGGTGGACAACCTGCTCAATCGCCTCCCTGCGGACCGGAACGAGTTGGTGCTTTTCGACATCAACCGGCAGACCGCGATCAAGTCGACCCTGCTGATCGAAGATCCGGGCCCGCTGACCCGCCGGCTGTTGGCGGAAACGGACCTGCCGTTCTCGGTCACTTTCGTGACCAATGAAAACCCGCGGAGCAACGCTGTCGTCGCGCGTTACAAGGCGCCGTTCGAGGGCGAGCCTTCGACCTCGGAACCGTTGGGACTGTCCTGGCCCCGGGGTGTGGTGTCACTGTCTCACGTAGCCCTGCCGATTCCGCCGGAAGATCCCCTTTACGGCCAGTTCCAACCGGCGGATGAGGGAGCATTATTCCTTGGCGGCGTGGCCGTCCAGGGCGAGCGGGGCCTGATGAAGATACCGGGAGACTGGCTTCTGCGAATGCGTTACAACCCCTTTTACAGTTATCTGGAAGGCCGGGTGATCGACTGGGTGGAGAGCGTCGAAGAAAACTGAAACTTACAGAAGGAAGGCTGGCGCCTGGAAAGCAGCAGCGGAAAACGTCAGTTCGTCCTTGCTTAAAGTTCGTTTCAGAACAAAATCGAAAAACAGTGGATTGTAATTCCGTATCTCCGAGAGCACTTCGGACTCCGACGGCCGGATCAATCCACGGCGTTCGAAGAACTTCAGCGAAAACAGCGGCAGGATGCCCGGCAGCGGGTAATCGGAGCCGTTGACCAGGCGGTCATGCCATTCCTGACGCTCGAGCAGCGGCTCCAGCACGTTTGGAGCACGGTTCAGCTGCGTGACGGCCGAGATGTCGCCGAACAGCAGGCCCTCGTATCGCGGCTCGTCCATCAGCCTCGCGAACAGTTGGAAACTGGGCCTGTCGCGACCGTTCGGGCCTTCGTCCAGGTCCGGCCCCCGGCCCAGGGAGGCACAGTGGGCGACGATGACGCGCACGCCGTG
>CAJIBJ010000134.1_pt1 | contig 15314 bp, 14 predicted proteins | sample 9199331 | NCBI WGS metagenome assembly CAJIBJ01 (sample SAMEA7708300, study PRJEB35096) | sediment metagenome | biome: marine neritic benthic zone biome [ENVO:01000025]; feature: sediment [ENVO:00002007]; material: shallow marine sediment [ENVO:03000034] sea grass bed [ENVO_01000059] ... | reverse complement strand
GAGGTTTTCCAGCGACAGCCAGGGATCGGCCTCGACGCCGTGATACACGACCTCCGCCGTGTATCGCCTGACCTCTGCCGGATCATCGAGGCTTTGAATCTGCCGCAGTGCCGATCCCGGATCTTCTCGGGCCCATGACGACGCGATCTGCCGCAATTCCGCGGCCCGGTGTTCGTCATCATCCAGTACCAAGGCTTCCTGCCATGCTTCCGAATAACTTCGCGGTGTTGATTCCCTGGCGGGTTGGGGTACCGGCGCGCCTTCGGGCGGGAGGAGCTTCAGCCGCCTGGCGAGTTCTTCCTGGTACGCCGGATCCCGGTCACCGAAAGCGCTCAAAATACCGATGGCCGCACTCGCCCGGGACGGGCCTTCCAGCCGGTCCAGCGAGCCGATGGCGGCTTCCAGATCCTGGCGCGCCCAGGTTTCATAAACGATGGCGAGATACCGGTCGCGATCCGGCAGACCGGAGGACAGGAGGTGAACGATGGCATCGACCGGGGAAAACTCACCGAATCGCTGGTACAGGATCGCCAGGGCCATGACTCGATCGTTCCCGTTCGCGATTCCCGCGGCCTCCCGGATGTACTGCTTGATTTCCGGAACGTCCGCGGTACTCACCAGTTGATACACGGCGGCGGTCTTGAGCGACTGGGACTGTTGCTCGAGCGCGTTCGCCAGGCGGTTGTGCGCGTTTTGAACCTCCTGCGCAGCAACCAGCGAAGAACCGCCAATTGCCAGTATGCCAGCCAGCAGGAACACGGCGTGATGGATGCGGGGTCTGTTATTGAGTTTTTTCATTTTGCCAGTCCCACCCAGGCTGCGCCTGGCGTCGTTTGATGCTGTAATCGTTCCATGTCTTGCCTGCAGGTCTCGTCGCCTCGTAACCCAATGTCCACACGGCCAACTCGGCCAGGTCCCAGTGATAGGACTGAGCCTTGTCCAGAGTGCTCTGCATTTCCGCCGCACTTTTGCCCTCTTCTATTCCCGCAGCCCACTTACAGAACCACGCCATTGCCAGCGCATCCTTGACCATTTGATAGTTCTTCAGAGCCAGGGCGCGTTCGCCGTTGGTGATCGCACCGTCGTAATCGCCCATGTAGTAAATGCGGAATGCGGCGTAGTTCCCCCAGCTCCACGCGTCTTCCGGATCATGTTCCAGCTGCTTCTTGTGCCAGTAATCCGCCTCCGGATACTGGCCGTTATTCTGGTAGAAGAGCGCCACCCGATAGAGCGCAGTACCGTATGCTTTGCGGTTGTCGCTGCCTTTTTCCGCGATTTCCAGGTTCAACGCCATCGCTTTTTCGTACTGTCCCTGCCTGCCGTAGAGATCGGCCAGGTTCAGCTCCAGCCAGGGCGAATCCGTGCCGATTTCCTCGGCCCGCGCCAACGCGACCTCCGCTTCGGGGAAACGCCCGACGATGGTGTAGTAATGGCCCAGAAGCACGTACGCATCCGCATACTCCGGTTCAATTTCTATGGACCTCTTTATCGATTTTTCCACGGGATTCATTTCGACCGGCGATGCAGGCGGCCTGCGGTGAACGCCCCGCATGATCTGGAGACGACCGAATTCGCGGTGCGCCGGCGCGAATTCCTCATCCTGGAACAGAACCGCCGACAACAGGCTGCCGGCATCGTCCAGGGTGGAACCACTGCCGTACCGGTTGCCATTGAGTATTTCACGCGCCTGGTCGAATGAAGCGTAGAGATCGGGATTCTTTTTCTGGTACTTGGCATCGATAGGAGAGGTGATTTCTTCACACCATGCGAGAGCAGGTGCCGCCAGTGCCAGGATGAGCGTAAATCGGATCAGTCCTTTCATTGTTATTTCTCCCACTTGTGATATGAGCAGATGGTGCGCGACAACCGCCAGAGGGAGGTCATGGAGGCAAACACCAAGACGCCCGTTTCCCGGATTCCGGCTTGATCGAGGAGTTCGGTATCGGCCGTCAAATTATCCCCTGCGCGACTTCAAAAAAGTCTTTGGATGACCAGGGGCGTGACGTTCTGGAGTAAAGTTCAGTTTGGAACGGCCCTGAATCGAAGCATTTCATTCTCTATGTCTTTAGTGACACATCCCGGACAATTATCTCATCTGGGAATTGCCGCCCTAAAACACATCGAACGCGGATGGGAAGAATAAGCCGCGTTGTTGATGATACCGGCAAGCATGAGTCATGCCCTGCGGGTGAAAAATCCACGCAGTGGGTAGATGAATCGGGTCCTGAAGGTGAACCCTGTGGTTCCAGGGGCTGGGGTCGGGCCACTAGAACATATTGATATGTATATGTTTCTCTCGCCTAGAGTTGGGTTTGCCTGTCTTAGCGCGTCCAAATTGATGCCGAAAGCAGCCGCCTAAGCGAATCCCGATCGCACTATTTCCTTAGAGCGCCCAAAATGACCAGAAAAAGACGTGTTTAGGCGACATTTCGGGCCAAATGCAGCACCTGGACTCTCACAATTCAACGAATTACGTTGGCCCGACCCCTCGTTCCTGAGCAGATCGGCCTGATTTTCACCAGCAGCCAGTTCGCTTAACGGCCAGGTGCGGTCACTTAGGTCTCGACCGGGTAAGTTCAATTACGATTTTGCCGTTAGCCTCATTCCTGTCCATTAATGCATGCGCTTCCCGAAGCCGGTCAAATCCGAACTTTGGTCCGATCTTCAATGTGAGTTCTCCAGATTCAACCAAGGATATGTAGTGTTGCAGCTGTTCAACAGAAATATCGGAGGCTTCCCCGCTGTAGGAGGTAAGTTTGACACCCGTGGGGACGTCTCCCATCGGATGAAACTGCGATAATGTCCATTTGCCGCCAAGTATTCCGGTCATGCAAACAATGCCTCCGCGTCTTGTCGCCTGCAGAGAGTCAAGCAAAGTAGTCGTACCAATCAGCTCAAGGACGCGATCAATACCACCTGGGTATATTGATCGAATTTCGTTAGCAATCTTTCCCCCATCGACGACTACATGGGTCGCGCCTGCGGCAATGAGTTCGTCAGACTTCTTCAGGCTCCTGGTTGTTGCGACAATTTCGAGACCAGCAGACTTCGCCACCGCCATCGTCGCCAATCCGATTGAAGATGTTGCGCCTCGCACCAGGATGGATTGAGCGCGATCAATTTCAAGACCAGTGTATAGTGAGCCATGGACCGTCTGAAACATTTCAGGAAGTGCACCAAGGACCGGCCATTCCAATCCTGTTTGTAATGGGAATACACTCGCCCGAGGCACAAGCACGTACTCAGCATAGGAACCGTCAAATTGGCGACCCATGCCGCCCATCATTGCTGCAACGATTTGACCAGGCTCCAAGTCTCCTTCAGGAGCTTCAACTACTTCGCCGACGCACTCGATACCGAGCACACGTGGAAACGAAACGGTAGGTGAATCACCCCGACGCGTAAACCATTCGGACCGGTTTAGCCCAAACGCACGGACTCGTATTAATACCCAATTGCGGCGAGCTGACGGCCTGTCGACTTCCTTGAGTTCTAGCTTCTCCGGGCCGCCGGGTTCCGTGATGACATAAGCGCGCATAAATGTTTCTATCTGCTCCGTTGCCGAGTTGCATTTTGAGTGCCAGTTGCGGCTTCAGGCTTTTTGCGGTAATTCTATCCTAAACCGATCGTATGGCCGCTTTGGGTCGGAAGCGGAGATCAGCACCCTCGCTAGCACAAGTTCTGAAGTTGGTTGGATAACAGAACTCCCCTGGAGTAAACCTTGGGGGAGTGAAGTTCTCAGTTCAGCCAAAAGTAAAAATTGAAAATGAATCCGGCCGGTTTATAACAGTTATCCGCCAGCAGCGGGCCACAGCCAGGCAAAAGTGCCAGCCATCACCAGGGCGTACACCAGTGCATCTATGATGTATTTGAATGTGGTTGACCAGGGGTGTCCGTACCAGATGCTCATCGGAATATTGCTCCAGCAAAACGCCAGGAAACCGACCGCTGAAACGACCCGAAAAACACTCATGTAATCGGCGCCGGGTGCCAGTGCAAGTGTTGCACAGTATGCGATCATCACGCCGCTGATCACAAAATAGGCAATTTGCTGCCCAAGCAGTTTGCCCATCGGCGGCATGCCTTTTGGGAAAACGGCAATAAAGGCGACCGGTCCTTCCTTGAATCGGTTTTGCATCGCCTCATCGTTCATCGCTTTCATGTCGACGCAGTGTGGCAGGCTGTAAAACCCGGGTTCCACGGAACCCGCACGCAAGCTGGCCGCGACATCGTCTTCGTTGGCCAGTTTTCCGTAATCGGAGTTGTGATACTTGAGTACCATGTGAATCAAACCGCTTGCAATCCAGGCCAATGCGCCACCAAGAAGTATTGGAATCCAGAGATCCATTAGACTTACAGACATTGCTCTCTCCCTCGATGTTGGATGAAACGAAGTACGCCGCTCATGCTGTGAATGCAACATTCGAAGTATAGTCGCTGAATTTCAATGTTGCCGGGTTCCAGATTGGAACGGAGAACAGAACTCAGCTGGACGTGAATCCCTGAGCAATCCGATACTGAATCCGGTCAGGAGCGGCCTTTCGGGCGCAGGAAGGCCAGCTTAGCGGTAGACCCGCCGCCGCCAGTAATCCCTGCGGTAATCGTCTCTCCGGTAATATTCCCTGCGCCAGGGATCGGGCTTCTCATAAACCGCCGCGTCGATAATGGACCAGATGTGGATGATCCAGCCTAGCAGGATCAGCCAGAGCAGGGCGGTCAGCACGAACATCATCAATGCCAGAAACCAGCGGCCCTGCAACAGTTGGCCAAGGCCCGGTATGAAAAAACTCGCCAGGGCGGCAATCACGTTTCCACAGGAGCCACTTCCCATCTCAAACCTCCAATTCATGTCTCACAGATGAATAAATGCAGTATCCATGCCAGGTTTTGAGTGGTTTTATGGCGCGAAATGGCGTCTTCGCGACGCCCGCGTGGTGCAATTGGCTCTTTTTTGGGTGAATCGGCCACGGCGAGGCCGCGGGGCAAGAAATCCATCGCGCACAGGTGCGCTCTTACAAAGTGTTTGATCGATCCGGCAACCCCCATCGCGTCCGGCATTGCATTTATAGTACGGTATCGGTTCCAAACGACCTGGGAGATTGCGCCTTATGAAACGGTTTTGCCCGCCGGCCCTGCTTCCGCTGGCAGTGATGTTGTTCGGCGTCTCCGCCTGCGGCACGACCGGTGGTGAGCGGTTGGCCGGTATTTCCCTCTCCGAAGCGCCGCTGAACGGCAAGTTCGTCTGGCATGACCTGATTTCCGACGACGTGGACGAAACGGAACATTTCTACGGCGGGCTGCTGGGTTGGAAGTTCGAGAAAACGGTCCATCCCAGCGGGGGCGACTACACGCTGATTTCGAAGGACGGCCGTTACATCGGCGGAATCGTGCACCTCGATGACCCGGACGGCGTCGAATACTCGCGCTGGCTGGGTTACCTGTCCGTTCCCGACGTGGATTCGTCGGCCGAGTTGACAGGCAAGGCCGGGGGGCAGCTTATCAATGGTCCGATGGACATTCCCAACATAGGGCGCGCGGCCGCCATCCAGGACCCGCAGGGCGCGGTGGTCGGATTGCTGCGCAGCAAGCTTGGGGACCCGGACGATTCGGTCGCGCCGACCGACGGTCATATCGTCTGGAACGAACTGCTCGCCTCGGATGCAGGCTACGCCGCCGTTTTTTACGGCATGATCACGGGCGCCGAGGTCAAGACCATCCAGCGCCGCGGTGGCGAGTACACCCTGCTGCGGGCCCAGGGCCGTGACCGCGCCGGCATCATGCAACGGCCGGCCGACGACATCGACCCTTTCTGGCTGACCCATTTCGCGGTGGCGGACCCGGTGGCCGCTGCCGACCGCGCGGCCGAACTGGGCGGGGAGGTGGTGTTGCCGCCGTCCCCCGATTTCCGCGAGGGCTCCGTGGCGGTCGTGATCGACCCGTCCGGCGCCATCCTGGCCCTGCATCGCTGGCCTGAATGAGGCAGGAGGATTACGAGATGAAATCGAGAATCTGGATCAGGCGGGCCATGCTGGTGCTGCTCTGTATGGCCTGCCTTCTGCTGGGCGGTTGCAGCGCTAACGTCGGTGTCGGGATGAGCGTGGGCGTGCCAGTGGGCAGCAATGGCCACATGCGCGTCAGCGGCAGCCGTTGGCTGTAGCCACCGCTTGGGGAAACAGCAACTCAAATGCGTGCTGGGCAGGAGCTTCAGCATCGCGGCCTGCGTGGGGACCATCATTGGCCTGGGCATCCTGCGCACGCCGGGTGAAATCGCGTCCACGGTCCAGGATCCCTGGATCTACATGGCGCTTTGGGCTGCGGGCGGAGCCTTCGTCCTGTTGAGCATTCTGGTCAGCGCAGAGCTGATTTCCATCACGCCTCGTTCGGGCGGCCCCTATGTCCTGATCGAAAACGCCTTCGGCCCCTACCCCGGCTTCCTGCTGGGCTGGACTGACTGGCTCGGACAATGCGCCAGCGGGGCGCTGAAGGCCGTGGTGCTGATGGAATACGCGGCGCTGCTGGCGCCGCGACTCGAGCCGTTCATCACGCCGGGCGCGGTCGCCATCAGCACCGGGTTCGCGCTCCTGCAACTTGGCGGGATGCGGTTGAGTGGCGGCATTCACCAAGTGGCTGCGACGGTGTTCGGACTCATCCTGCTGGGCGTCTCGGGTTCGTTTCTTTTCGCGGACGGCGGAGCGGCGGCTGCCGAATCCGCCCCGATTCTTATCCGGACCTCCATAGGCTGGGCGCATTACGGCATTGTCGCCGCCGCCATCGTGTTCACATACGACGGCTGGATCGGCGCCAGCTATTACAGCGCCGAAGTGGATGGCGGCGGCCGTTCGGTGGCGCTGGGAAGCATCAGGGGCGTGCTGATCGTGATCGCGCTCTACCTGCTGCTCAACGGCGTGCTGGTCGCCAGCGTACCCCTGGCTGTCCTCGACGGACACGAACTGGCGCTGGCCGGCGCGCTGGATTACCTGTACGGTGACGGCGCCGGCGCATTCATCATCTACGCGGCCCTGTTCATCCTGCTGGCGCACCAGAACCTTCAGTACATGGCGGCATCCCGGACGCTGTATGCGCTGTCGGTCGACGGCCTGGGCAGCCGCCGCGCGACCGCCGTCAGCAAAAAGGGAGCGCCGACCGGTTCATTGCTGCTCACCTGGCTGCTGATGATCGCGCTGATTCTCGCGGGGGGCTTCGGGTTCCTGCTGAACATGTCCGCGCTGCTGTTTATCTTTGGCTACGTGGCCCTGATGCTGGGCGTATTCCGGATGCGGAAAAATGCACCCGACATCGAACGGCCCTACCGGGCCTGGGGTTTTCCGGTGACGGGCGTCATCTGCGCGGTCGGCTGGGCGGCGGTGGCCCTGTTCGTCGGCCTGATGGATCCCCGTTCGGCGGCCTACGTCCTGGCCCTGGCCGCCATCTCGGCGCCGGTCTTCCTGGGGCTCAGGCGCCGACGCGGCCTCTAAGGCGCCTACTCCTCTTCACTGACAGGCTTCAATTGCTCGTCGAACAGGTCGAGCTCCGCGATTTTTCCGTCCGGCCCGATCCGGAATTCCGCGAATTCACGCAATCCCCAGGGTTTGTGTTCCAGTACGAAAGTGTCCAGTTGCCAGTGGCTCAATTCCAGGTTGATCCTCCGGGTCTTCAACACCAGGTCCTTCCCCATCTGCTCGATGCGAACCTGCCCCAACAGCGGACTTTCGTACAGCCCGGTGTAGTCCTCCCGGGGCAGGCTGGGGCGTGTTTTACGCAGGCGCTGCGTTTCCATCTTTGCCCAGTCGTCCCGGGCGGATTCGGCCATGTCCTCGTAGAGATCGAATGTCTCCTGGTTCCAGTCGCGGCGCTGGCCGGCGGGGCTTTCATCCATGACTTCCCACAGGACGGCATGGCGCATCTCGGCATGGTCGCGGTTGCCCAGTACGACCACGGCCCGGTCCCCGGCACGGTCCAGACCGATGATGGCGATCAATCCAGACAGGCTTCCGGTGTGAAATTCGATCTTCCGGCCCTGGAAGTCCTGCTGGAACCAACCCAGGCCGTAGCTGCGCCAGTTGGGCCGGGTGAGCTCTACGGTCGGGTAGAAATCACCGCGGGATGCGAGCTGATGGGGCTCGAACATCTGGGCGATTCCAGCCTCCGATATCAGGCGCTCGCCGTCGGCGGTCACGCCGCCGCGCAGCAGGAACTGCGCCCACAGGCCCATGTCGTGGATGGACGACCAGACCGAGCCGGCAGCCTCGGCAAGATCTTCGGGAATGTCCCAGTCAGCGAGCATGAGTTCGCCGTCACGCCAGAAATACGGACTGACGCGGCTCTGTTGAGCGCCGATCTGCACGCGAGAACTCAGGGTTTCGTTCATGCCGATGGGCCGCCACAGGCGGTCGCGGACGAAATGGTCCCAGGGTTGTCCGCTGAGCCGCTCGATGATCTGGCCGGCCAGTTCGAACATGGTGTTCTGGTAAATCAGGCGCGTGCGCATCGGCGCTTCCGGCGGCACGGCGGCCAGCCTGCGGATTTGTTCGTCCAGCGGCATCTCCTGGAAGAAGGCCCAGAAATCGGTGCTTGGCAGGCCGGTCCGGTGGGCGAGCAGGTCCCGGACCATCAGCTGGCTGGTCAGCGCGGTGTCGCTGAAATGCACTTCCGGAAGGTGTTTCACGACGGCATCGTCGAGTGAAAGCCTGCCTTCGTCCGCCAGCATCAGCAGCCCGGCGACGACCATCGCCTTGGTCGTGGATGCGATGGCGAACAAGGTGTGTTCGTCAACAGCCTGCCCGTTCTCCAGCGAGGTGGTTCCGAATGCCTGCCGGAACAGGACATCTTCACCGCCCACCACGGTGACCGCCATTCCGGGCACGTGCCACAGTTCCATCCCGCGTTCCACGAAGGCCGCCAGCCCTTCGAAGCGATCTTCGGCGAACGCGGAAACGCTGATCAGGAACCACATCGCCGCGGTGGCGAGGAGGCGCGCAGAGCGGGTAAAACGCGTTTTCATTCTTGGAATCCTTGGATGGGGGCTTCTCGAGTTAGTTTATCCGGAAACCCGGCTCACGGAGACGGATATGAACACGGATCCTTCGGCAACCCTGAAACAGTCATTGGGCGAACTGCTGGGCCTGGCCCGCGGTGAAGCGGTGAAGATCATCCCCGAAGATTCATGGGTCGCGTACCTCTAGATACGTCCTGATCCGATCACCGGCATCCGGCTCGGGTACGGGCTCCGTTTCGATTGCACCTCGCCTGACGCCTTCCCCGATAACCTCGAGATAAGCCGCGGCAGTTCGATCCCAGGTATACATGTCCAGCACCCGTTGGCGGCCCCGCGCCGAAAGGTCGGCCTGGCGGTCGAGGGCGTCCGCCATGCCGCGTGCAATGTCCTCCGGGTCGAACGGATCCACCAGCACACCCGAGCCGTCCGCAAAGATCTCCGAGGGCCCGCCGTTCTTCGTGGCGACGCAGGCCAGCCCGCAGGCCGCGGCTTCGATGGGTGCGAGACCGAACGGTTCGTAGACCGACGGCAGGACGAAGACAGAATGGCGGCGGGCCATGCAGCGATAGGTCGCCGCGAGCCCGGCCTGGGACGTGATGTTAAGGAAATCGACCCGGTCGTTCTGTCCCGCGGAACGGATCATGTCCAGGATGGGCTGCAGCACGGCCTGCTCCTCGGGGCTCAGGGAACTGATATCCGACCAGGGATCGTCGACGCCGCGGACACAGAGGACCAGGCCGGCCCGTTCGATCAGCGCGGGAGAGCCCAGCCAGGCTTCCACGGCTTTTCCAATGTTCTTTTTCCCGTCGACCCGGCTGGATATAAGCAGCTGCGGCTGGTCGGGCCTGCTCAGCTTCGCACGGAGCCATTCCTCCACCGCCCGATCCGCTTCGCCGCCTTCAGTGTTGAACACTTCCAGGTTGACCCCTGGCGGAATGACCGAAAACTTTCCATCGTCGTTCACGTCGACAGCGCCCTGGTACAACGGGTGCGCATACTGCTCCATGCGTTCCTGCCGGGTGGAAGTGACGATGCGGAAGGCGCGCCGCATGGAGAGCCGCTCGGCGGCGATGCGGCGCGAGAAAGCGAAGCGCTGTTCCATCGCCGCGGCATTGTCGCGGGTCATCCCCAGCTTGTCCATTTTCTGCGCGCCCAGGGAGTGACCGGTGAAGGTGAAACCCAGGCCGCAGCGCGCCTGCATCAGGGCCGCGCAATAGCCGCCGTCCGCGTAATGCGCGGTCATGAAATCCGGCAGGTCCGGTCCGTAGAATTTCAGTGTTTCGTCGATAAATTCCGGAAGGTGCGGCCAGAGCTGCTCCTTGGCCAGGAAAGCGTCTCCGCCGCAGGGGATGCGGACGATGCGAAGCCGGTCACGGTGTTTGCCGTAGTGGTCGATTGACGCCGAGAATTCGGGCCAGTCCGGATCGATGATCCGGCGCGTCACGATATCGACGCGGTGTCCCGCGTCTGCCATCGCCATCGCGATTTCCTTGACATAGACCAGCTGTCCGCCGAAGTCCGGATGTTCCGTCAGGTGCGAGTCGGCCTGGTCGAAATTTCCCTGTGGATTGAAGAAAAGGACGTGCATGGATCAGCGTTCCTGTCCGGTGGGTTCGCTGACCACGGTGATCGAATAGTCGCCTTTCACGACGATTTCCGCCAGCGCCTTGTGGGCGGAGATGATTGCGTGCTCGATCTCCAGGACACGGTCGATGAAGGGATCGAGTTCCGAATCGTCGCGCCGGCGCTTTTCCCGGTGGGACCGGGTCTCCCGGTAATCACGGTCGATGAAAACGTGGCACATCACTTCCTTGAGCGTGGTGGTGTAGGTGCCGTCAGCAATCGCGACCCGCGCGTCGCCCGGGCGCAGGATTTCCGAGCCGACCTCGTCCGCATGGTAGTCCACCAGGGGCTTTTCGATTTCCCCCGCGCCCGCCAGGAATGCCGCCAGGTGTTCATCCATCAGTCCGAGTTTCACCTCCTGCGTGCCTACCCAGGATATGTCCGCGCGCCGCGTCGCGTCGTTGGTCTTCGGCGGGTGGACGAAATAGTCGTCCTGCTGGAGTATCACGCTGCGGATGCCGGCGGCCTCGAGCGCCTGGGCGATGGCCATCGCGGTCTCGGATTTACCCGCGCCGGACTGGCCCGCAACGGAGATCGTGTAACGCGCAGAACGTTCAATGTGCGGCAGCAACACCGGCACGATTGCCGCAGCGGCTTTCCGGTGATGTTTCTCTACGATTATGGAGTCGCCTTTCATGTTTCTCCCCGCCGCTGAGCGGCTTTTGCTAATTACGTGTCGTGGTGGAGGTCGCAACCGCAGCAACCGCCCGGAATGCTGATCCATGGCATCGCCCGCAAAACCTCCGGGTACTGTCCGCCGAGATCTTCGGGGTTGCCGCCACCGGGTGCTTCACACCCGCCACCGGCAAGGCACAGGTCCCCGGTAAGCTGGGGCATTTGTTGTCGAAAACTCACGTTTTGTCCTCCGCTGCTTTCGTGATCGGCCCTTGGAATTTGCACTGGACAGGGATCAGGCGGTGTAATGATACCCGAAGGCAAGATCGCAGAAGGAAGGCGCCATCGAATGAACCAGGGAAACCGACTTGAGACCCGCGGGAAATCGTGGTGACTCTCCCGGCCGTCTTGATTCTCTCCCCTGATGCGGAGGAATATCTTCCGTTGCTGGATGAATTGGATGCAAAGGGCGTCGAACTGACGGCAGCCGCATCACTGGAAGAGGCGCGTGCCTCCTTTTCCGGTCAGCCCGTGGTCTTGGGAGAACCGGACCTGGTCGCCGGGCTGATGGACGAGATGCCGTCCGTGCGCTGGGTGCAGTCAAGCTGGGCCGGGGTACGGCCGCTGCTGGAGTTGGGCCGCTCCGACTACCGGCTGACCGCGGTCAGGGATGTGTTCGGTCCGCAAATGGCCGAATACGTGCTGGGTTATCTGCTGGCGCAGGAGTTGCGGATCTTCGAGCGGCTGGGGCGCCAGGCCCATCGCATCTGGTGGCCGCAGGCCTCGGGAACGCTGCAGGGCAAGACGCTGGGCATCATGGGTACCGGCTCGATCGGAGCCTGCATCGCCAACAGGGCAGCGCCCTGGGGAATGAAGATAATCGGATTCAGTCGCAGTGGCGCAGCGGTGGAAGGTTTCGAAGAGGTGTTCGCTGCGGACCGCCTGCACGAATTCCTGGCGCTGCCGGACTACCTGGTCTGCGTTCTGCCAGACACGCCCGGAACCCGGCATCTGCTCGACGCCGGCGCCTTCCGGGCAATGCCGGATCATTGTTATCTCGTCAACGTGGGGCGGGGCAGCGTCATCGATGAAGCAGCGCTGGCCGAAGCGCTTTCGGCCAGGGAACTGGTGGGCGGCGTGCTGGACGTTTTCGAGCGGGAACCGCTGCCTGAGGACAGCCCGCTGTGGGATGCGCCGGGACTGGTCGTGACCGGTCACGTGGCCGCGAAAAGCTGGCCGGAAGACATCGCCCGCATCTTCAGGGAAAATTACTTGCGGTATTGTGAAGGGAAGCCCCTGAAGTACCAGGTCGATTTCGAACGGGGTTACTGAATTTGCCGTGTTAGCGGCGGGGAGTGAAACATGGCGGGAGTCGAGGGAAGAGTGGCGCTGGTGACCGGCGCGGGCCGGGGCATCGGTCGCGAGACAGCGAAACTCCTGGCGTCGCGTGGCGCCCGGGTCATGGCGGTGGCGCGCAGCGAGCCGGAGTTGGCCCGCCTGGGTATGGACTACACCACGGCGGACCTCGGGACCGCGGCGGGCTGTTCCCGTGCGGTCGAGGAAACGCTGAAGCAGCTCGGGCCCATCGATATTTTCGTGTGTAACCACGGCATCGGCTCGGCCCATGAGCGTGTCGTCTGGGAACAGGACCCGGCGCTGTGGGACGAAACCATCCGGATCAACCTGGACGGACCGTTCCATCTTTCCCGCCTGGTGACGGCCGGCATGGTCGAAACCGGATACGGCCGGGTCGTGTACACCAGCTCCACCGCGGGGCAGGTGGCTGAATTCGCCAGTGCCGCCTATAACAGCTCCAAGCATGGGCTGCTGGGTCTGATGCGTTCGGTCGCCCAGGATTGCGGTCCGCACGGCGTTACGTCGAACGCGGTGCTCCCGGGATGGGTGCGGACCGAAATGGCGGAAAATTCGGCGATCGAGGAAGCGAGACAGCGCGGTATCGAGCCGGAGGAGGTCTGGGCGGAGCGCGCAGAACTCTATCCGCCCAAACGCGTCGTGACCCCGCGCGAGGTGGCCGAGGTCATTGCGTTCCTGGCTTCCGAGGAGTCCAGCGGCGTCAGCGGAGAGGCCATCACGGTGGCGCTGGGGGGTGTCTGGTGATGAGAAAAACGTTTCCGCTCATCGGGTCGATGACCCTCCTGCTGGCGGCCTGTGCCGATCAGTCCGGTGACAATCCGCCGGCCCCGGTTTCCGGGGAGCCCCCTGCCATCGAAGAAATACGACAGGCCACGATCGACGGGATCGATGGAAAGCAGATCACGCTTTCAGACGGTCGCTGGCAGGGCGAGCCCTGGGTCGAGGGCGGTTCTTCGGCCCCTTCGGCCGGGCTGGTGGAGGGATTCAGTTTCACTGGCGATACCGACGGCGACGGCAGCATCGAAACCGTGGTGCTGCTTTGGTCCGGTTCCGGAGGCTCGGGTACGTTCAGCCACGTGGCGGTCATGGGCCGGGAAAAGGACGGAGGCATGGTCAACCGGGCGACGGTCCCGCTCGGGGAACGTGTGCAGGTGATTACCGGCCAGGTTGCCGGCCAGCGGATCGAGTTCACTGTCGTCCAGGCCGGTCCGGGCGACGCCGCCTGCTGCCCCGGCCAGAAGGCCAGGCGTTCATTCATTCTGGAAGGTGAGGAAATGACCGAGATCCCCTCAGAGGACCTGGGACGGCTCTCGCTCGCCGACCTGCAAGGCGAGTGGATCCTGACCCGCTTTTCCCGCGATGAAGAACTGCCACCCGATATCGAGATCACGCTGCAATTCGAAAACGAACGGATCGCCGGCAAGGCGGCCTGCAACCGCTACAACGGCAGCGTGAACGAAGGCGCCGCGCCGGGCGAGATCAGCGCCGCCGGCCCGATGGCGTCAACGCGCATGATGTGCCCGCCGCCGCTGATGGAGGCGGAACAACGCTACCTTTCCGCGCTGCAGAACGTCCAGCGGTTTTCCTTCATCGCCGGGACGCTCGTTCTGACCTGGAACGACGGTGAGGAATACGGGACCCTGACTTTCGAACGCAGCCCCAACTGATTCTCGTCTAATCGCTAGGGGCAGTCGTGTGCGGCAAGTTCCGTCAGGCGGACCAGGTCCAGTTCACCGTCACTGTAGCCGGCGCGATCGGTTTCCCACCGGGCCTCGGCCGATTGAGGTCCGGTGAAAGTGAGAAACAGGGTTCCCCACGGCGCACTCTGGACATCGTTCGCGAGGAAGTCCGGGGGGAACTGTGCACCGGTAAAGGACTGCAGGGCGACCTCCGCCGCGTCGCCGACCAGCGGGCCCTGGCCCAGCAGCCAGACCTGCTCGCCATCCAGGTACACGTACCAGGCGACGACGGCGGTCAGGGTACCGCCGACCTCGATGATCTCGATGACGAAACCATGGCCAGACTGAGCCGCGTTGTAGTAACTGCCGCTTCGGCAACCTGCGTTGCTTCCGCTGATCTGACCCAGTTGCACGATGGGCATGTCGCCGCTGCTGAATCCGGGAAAAGTGGTCTGCCAACTCGCGTTACCGCTGCCGTCCGGGTTGAATTCAAAGGCCATCGTGCCCCAGGGAATCACATCCGCGCCATCGAAATCCGGGGGGAATTCGCCGTTGTTCGTGATCCAGGCGTCCAGCGCCGCCATTTGGCCGGTCAACGGGCCGTTGGCGAGGATCCAGGCGGGCTTGCCGTCTGAATAGACATACCAGTAAACGTTAAGGCGCCGGCTTCCGTCCGGGTTTTCCAGGACTTCCACGAACCAGCCGTGGCCAGACTGGCCGGCATTGAACCAGGGGCCGCTGACGCTCTGCGCGAGAGCGGCTTCGACGGCGGCGAAAACATCGAGCTTGCCGAAACCCCAGTCGGCATTGGGGACCTGCCCGGTGAAGGAATCCCGAATAGCCGTCTGCCGCAGGATCTGCCGAGCCTGCCGTGCCGACATGGTGGGGTTGACCTGTAGCATCAGCGCGACTGCGCCCACGACGATCGGTGCGGAGGCGCTGGTGCCCCCGAAGCGGCCGTAGAGCCCGTTGCTGCCTTCGGGAAGATTACCCCGTAAGGTCGCCCAGTAACTGTCCGCGCCCACCGG
>CAJIBJ010000108.1_pt1 | contig 15672 bp, 16 predicted proteins | sample 9199331 | NCBI WGS metagenome assembly CAJIBJ01 (sample SAMEA7708300, study PRJEB35096) | sediment metagenome | biome: marine neritic benthic zone biome [ENVO:01000025]; feature: sediment [ENVO:00002007]; material: shallow marine sediment [ENVO:03000034] sea grass bed [ENVO_01000059] ... | reverse complement strand
GCCCGCCGCGCGCAGCGACAGCGAGAAATCCATGAAAAATCCGGTTTCCGGGGGTGGGACGCTGAGCGTCATCATCGCAGCCCAGACCTTCATCCGGTTGATCCAGTCGGGCGGCACGCGGTAGTTAGCCAGCGCCGATCGCAGTTTCGCATACCGTTCCGCGCCCACCCGGCTCTCCAGCGTCGTGCCGTCGGGGTATTGCATGAACTCTGTCAGGCGCTGAAGGGTGGGAAGATCCGGAACCATTTCCATCGCGAAAACGTCGTTGCTGCTCAGCATCTCGATGAAGCCGGGTGAAAAATCCAGCACCCGGGGATCCTCGCTGTGGATCGTGCCCAGCAGGTGCCCGACCGGCTTCCCGTCCCTGTTGATGGCCCAGAAAAGGGCCAGATCATCGCCTTCCTCCGCCGACGCTGATACGGCCGTGATGAGCAACGCTGCCGCCATGATCCAGGCGGCGTATCCGCGCATCTGCCGCGCGCTCGATCGCATGGGCGAAACGGTCGTGGAATTCTCGTCAGTCTTCATGGCAATTTCAGGTGCAATCCCTTATGCTCCGATGTTCGTCGAATGAGGCCTATTATGCCGCGCATTGCCGATCGATTCAGGGGATTTCTGCCCATAGTGGTTGATGTCGAAACCGGCGGATTCAATGCTGACAAAGACGCGCTACTCGAAATTGCGGCCTGCATCGTGCGCATGGACGACTTCGGAAGGCTGTTCGTGGCCGAGACCGTATCCGTGCACGTGGAGCCATTCGATGGCGCGAACATCAATCCCAAGTCACTGGAAATCACCGGGATCCGACTGGACAGCCCCCTGCGGAACGCACTGCCCGAGATCGAGGCATTACGGCAGATATCGCAACCGGTCCGCAAGGAAGTCCGGGCTACCGGCTGCCAGAGAGCCATCCTGGTGGGACACAACTCCTTTTTCGACCTGTCTTTCATGAATGCTGCGATCGCGCGGACCGGCTACAAGCGGAGTCCTTTCCACCCGTTCAGTTCCTTCGACACCGCCACGCTGGCCGGGCTGGCTTTCGGGCAGACCGTGCTGTCCCGCGCGGTACAGGCGGCTGGACTGGAGTGGAACGAATCTGAAGCACACTCGGCGATCTACGACACTGAAAGGACGGCCGCGTTGTTCTGCGCCATTGTGAACCGCTGGAAAATCCTGACGGGGTTCTGAAGGGACCGGCGATGAACAGTCACCTGATGAACACCTATGCCCCGCTGCCGGTATCGTTCGTGCGCGGGGAGGGCGCCTGGCTGTGGGACGACGATGGAAATCGCTGCCTGGACGCGATCAGCGGTCTGGGCGTCTGTGCACTGGGTCATGCTCACCCGGAACTGGCCCGCGTCATTTCCGAGCAAGCGGCAACCCTGATCCATACCGGGAACCTGGTGCAGATTCCCTGGCAGGAAAAGCTGGCCGGGCGGCTGGCGCGCGTGACCGGGATGGACCGGGTGTTCTTCGGGAATTCCGGCGCAGAGGCAATCGAGTGCGCCCTGAAGATCGCGCGGGCGCTGGGCCACGAAAAGGGCATGGAAAAGCCGGGCGTGGTCGTCATGGAGGGCAGCTTCCACGGCCGCACTCTGGCGGCCCTGTCGGCGACCGGAAGCCGCAAGGCGCAAGCCGGGTTCGAACCGCTGGTCAGCGGCTTCCTGCGGGCGCCGTTCGGCGACAGCGAAGCCGTTGCGAAAATCGGGGGCAGCGCCGGCGAGATCGCCGCAGTCCTGGTCGAACCCATCCAGGGGGAAGCGGGGATCCGGATTCCCCCTGCCGCTTACCTTGCAGAACTCAGGTCTATATGCGACGAGAACGGCTGGCTGCTGATTTTCGATGAAATCCAGTCCGGTCTGTGCCGCAGCGGCAAGTGGTATGCACACCAATACGAGGACCTTCAGCCCGACATCCTCACCACGGCCAAGGCGCTGGCCAACGGCCTGCCAATCGGCGCCTGTGTGGCCAGCGGCGCCGCGGCCGAGGCATTATCGCCGGGCCGCCACGGCTCCACTTTCGGCGGCAATCCACTGGTCTGCCGCGCCGCCTGCACGGTGCTGGACATCATGAGCGCGGAGAAGCTGCCGGAACGGGCCGCGAAATCCGGAGGCGCGATGCTGGCCGCGTTCCGGTCGCGACTGCAAGACGATCCGCGGGTCCGTGAAATCCGCGGAAGGGGACTGATGATCGGAATCGAGCTCGAAAACGACGCGAACCACCTGCGTCAGCTCGCGCTGGAGCGGGGGGTGCTTCTGAATGTGACCCAGGACCGGGTGATCCGGCTGCTGCCCCCCCTGATCATCGACGAGGCGCAGGCGGAACAGATCAGCGAGGTGGTCTGCTCGCTAGTCGAAGAGTCCGTCTAGCAGCGCGGGAAAATCACCGCCGGCCAATTCGGCCAGGTGCGCGGCATTGACTCCCAATTCCTTTTCCGAGGCGGCGATCAGCGTCGCGTGACCGATTTTCCGGCCCTCACGAGGCGCCTTCCCGTAGTCGTGCCAGTGCAGTCCCCGGACCGCCAGAGATTCTCCGCGGTCCGGCATGCTGCCGATCCAGTTGAACATCAGCGACTCGCCGGTCATGTCCGTCCGGCCCAGCGGCAGCCCGCTGATCGCCCTGAGGTGGTTCTCGAACTGGGAGCAGGCGGCGCCGTCGATCGTCCAGTGCCCGGAATTGTGGACCCGGGGCGCGAATTCGTTGACCAGCAGTTCCCCGTCGTGCAGGAAAAACTCCATCGTCAGGACGCCGGTATAATCCAGGTGCTCCATCAGCGTCCGCATGATGTCCGTTGCCCGGTCCTGAAGCGCTTCGCCGAACACACCCGGCCGGCTGAGCAGCAGGATGCCGTTGGAATGGACGTTGCGGGTCAGCGGCCAGGTGCGGATTTCGCCGTCCCTCCCGCGCACCGCGACCAGCGAGCATTCGCATTCGAAGGGTATGAAGTCTTCCAGGATCAGCTCGGAGTCGCCCAGCGCTTGCCAAGCGCGTTCCAGGTCTTCCGAATCCCGCAACACCGCCTGTCCCTTTCCGTCGTAACCGAGACGGCGGGTCTTTAGCACGGCCGGGTAATCCAGCCGGTCCACTCCTTCGAGCAGGTCGGTGCGGCCCGATACCGCGTAAAACGGAGAAACGCCTATTCCAAGACCAGCGAGCAGGTCCTTCTCGGCCAGCCGGTCCTGTCCGGCCCCGAGCGCGTTTGGCGCAGGATACAGCGGCCGGATTTCTTCCAGCGCACGGGCCGTCGCCTCGGGAACGTTCTCGAAATCAAAAGTCGCCACGTCCACCCGGGAAGCCAGTTCGCGTGCGGCGTCTTCATCGGCAAATCCCGCCTGGATCAGTTCCCCGGCTTCCGCGGCACAGGCGTCAGCCGCCGGGTCGAGGAAAACGAAGCGGAAACCCAGTGGAATCCCGGCCAGGGCCAGCATCCTGCCCAGTTGGCCGCCTCCGAGGACACCGATGCGTTTCGCCACGGTCAGCGATGACCCGGACTGCCCGTTCACGGAATCATCGGGTCCGGGTTGGCCAGCACGGCCTGCGTGCGCCCTTCCCGGAATGCCTCCAGCGCCGCGCGCACTTCGGGATCGCTGTTCCCGATGATCGCCGCGGCCAGCAGCGCGGCGTTCGTGGCGCCGGCGGCGCCGATGGCCAGCGTCCCGACGGGAATGCCCGCCGGCATCTGTGCGATCGAGAGCAGGGAGTCCATGCCGTTCAGGGCCCGGGACTGCACCGGGACGCCCAGCACCGGAACGACCGTCTTGGCCGCCACCATGCCGGGCAGATGCGCCGCCCCGCCAGCTCCGGCGATGATCACCTGCAAGCCCCTTTCCGCCGCTTGCCCGGCATATTCGAACATCCGGTCGGGCGTGCGATGAGCCGAGACCACCCGAGCCTCGTAAGCGACGCCCAGGCTGTCCAGTGTTTCGGCCGCATTCTTCATGGTCTCCCAGTCCGACTGGGACCCCATGATGATGCCCACGAGCACCTGATTTTCCACCGTTTTCATTCCTGACATTGTTCAAAAAGAGAAGCCGGATATTCTAGCACGAAGGTGCCGCCCATCCGGCTTTTCCACTGTGGATGCAGAAGATTTTGGGGATGTGCGAACGCCGTGCCACGAGGGGTTGTCGTGAACGGGTTCCAGGACCCGCCGGAATCTCAACCCGGCACGGCGCAGAACCTGTGAGAATGCCCCCGGGTCCAGTAAACTAGGACCATCAAATCCATCGGAGCCTTTAAATGGCCATTGACGGCAAACTTCTCGAAATCCTCTGCTGCCCGGTCAGCAAATCACCACTGACTCGTCTCTCGTCGGCCAGGCTGGCCGTCCTGAACCGGGCCATCGGCGAGGGTGAGGTGCAGTACGTGCACGGTGAACCCGTCGAAGAATCCCTGAAGGAGGCGCTGATCACCGAGGATTCCCGGGTGATCTACCCGGTGGTCGAAGACATACCGATCCTGCTCGAGGAGCGGGGCATCGGGACCACCCAGTTGCAGGATTTCTGAATTGCCCGCGCCGACCCCCCAAGGAGTGGAGGAGGACGTGCGCCGGGCGCTCCGCGAGGATCTGGGCGACGGCGACCGGACCGCTTCGTTGATTCCCGCTGACGCGGTTCTGGAGACCCGTGTCGTATGCCGTGACGAGGCCGTGCTGGCGGGCGCGCCCTGGTTCGACGAGACGTTCAGGCGGACCGGCCCGGAAACCGTCGTGAACTGGCTTGTGAACGACGGAGACGTGATGGCTCCCGGCCAGGAGGTCTGCCGTCTGAACGGTGATGCCCGCGCGATACTGAGCGGTGAAAGAACCGCGCTGAATTTTCTGCAGACGCTCTCGGGCACGGCCTCCCGCGCCCGCCGTTTCGTCGAGGCGGTCGAAGGGACGGGCGCAGTGATCCTGGATACCCGGAAGACTGTGCCCGGGCTGAGGATGGCCCAGAAATACGCCGTTCGCTGTGGCGGCGCCAGCAATCACCGCATCGGCCTGTTCGACGCCGTGCTGATCAAGGAGAACCACATCGCGGTGGCCGGATCCATAACCGCGGTGGTGGATGAGGCCATGCGCCTGCATCCCGGCCTCCTGCTGGAAGTGGAGGTCGAGAATCTGGAACAACTCGAAGAAGCCTGCATCGCGGGTGCTCAACGGGTTCTTCTCGACAATTTCAACACCGACCAGTTGGAGATCGCCGTGAAGCGCTACAAAGGGCGGGTCGGCCTGGAAGCTTCGGGCGGCATCAGCCTTGAAACGGTGCGTGAGGTCGCCCTGACCGGGATAGACTTCATTTCGACCGGCGAAATCACCAAGCACGTCCATGCGGTCGATTTTTCCATGCGATTTCTTTGAAACCGGCCCGTCTGGGCATTGCTCTATAATGAATGGCGACCAACGGAGCGCCTGACATGCTGAACAGAAACTACCGCATTCTCCACCGCAATCCCTTTGCATGCTCGGTATTCACGCTCGTCTTGTGTTGCCTGTGTTTACCCGGCGCGGCACTGGGCCAGGACAAGGACGACGGCCCCAAACCCGAGAAACTGTTTTCCAGCGAATCAACCGCCAAGGTGTCCATGTCCGCTCCGTGGCGCGACATCGTGCGGAACACGAAAAACCAGAATCCCTACCCCGCCTCGATCACCTTCACCGACAGCCTTGGCAACACGATGACGCTGAACATGACTGTGGAGCGGCGGGGCATCACGCGGCAACGCGTCTGCAAGTATCCGCCGATCAAGCTGAGGTTCAGGAAGGAGGACGTCAAGGGCACGATGTTCCGGGGGCAGAAGTCCCTGAAGCTGGTGACGCATTGCCAGAAGTCGAGTCGCTTTGAGCAGTACTATATCCTTGAGATGCTGGCCTACCAGATGTACAACCAGATCAATGATTACAGTTTCCGGGTCCGCGCACTGGACGTGGATTACGTCGACAGCAAGACCGGCGACGTAGACGACTCCCGCTTCGGATTCCTGATCGAGGACGACAGCGATGTAGCGAAACGGAACGGGCTGAAAAAGCTGAACGTGCCGCGCGTGAGGTTGACACAGCTCGAGCCCGTGATTACCAGCGAGATGTCCCTGTTCCAGTACATGATCGCCAACGTGGACTGGGCCGCCACCAGCGGACCAGCCGGGCCTAATGAATGCTGCCATAACGCCAAACTCATCGGGCCGGAGCCGCTCAAGAAGACCGATGCCGTGTATCCCATACCTTATGACTTCGATTCATCGGGACTGGTGGACGCGCACTATGCCGTGCCCCCCGATGGCCTGCGTATGCGCTCGGTCACCCAGCGCGTGTTCAGGGGCTACTGCGCCCACAATGGAACGCTGGAATCCGCGCGCCAGAAATTTCTCGAGAAGGAAGACGCCGTACTCGGCCTGATCCGCGACGAGAGCCGGCTGACCAACAACACCCGGAAACGCAGTCTGAAGTACATCAGGCAGTTTTACGAAATCATCCAGAATCCGCGTGATTTCGAAAACAGGGTTATTGAGAAATGCCGCAAGTAGGCACGGGTTCAGGTTCAGGCTCGGGCCTGATTTCGCTCCCTTCCGTGGCTTCCGCCGCCGATCCGTCCTCCGCCACGGCTTGCTGCTCCAGCAATTCCGGAGCAGGGGGATTGAGCAACTCGTTCAGGCGCTTTTTCAGGTAGGCATTGTCCGGATCCAGCGCCATCACTTTTTCCAGGTAGGCGACTGAGTCGGCGTCACTTGCAGGCAACGGCAGTTTGCCGCTGGGGTAGCCGGCGTTGAGTCCGTCCGGCGTGATTTCCAGGTAAGCCACGTATCCACCGTATGCGCTGGCGATACCCGTGTCGATCTGGATCACTTTCGCATCGTAACGGGGCCACACCACGCCACTGGTCGGCGTGTGCCCCACGATGATGTGATTCACCTTGTGATGCGCCAGGATGGCATCCACGGTTTCAGTCGTCGCCTCGGGCTCATCGCCCGAAAGGCCGCGATACCACAGCGGGCCATACTGATCGTCCAGGACTCCGGCGTTCATCGGATCGAAGTTCCGCAATTTCGACACAACCTTGTCCGTAAGGGAGTCCAGCGAGTTCTGGCAGTAGAATCCGCTGATGCCGCCGTGAAGGAACAGGTTGTCGTTGATGCGGATGGCCACTTTCCTGTCCATCACCCAATTCGCGTACACGCCGTCCGGATTCCACGCCGGGTCCCAGGCCTGACGGTGTTCGACCCAGCCCAGGGGGTGCTTGAGGTCCCAAAGTTCCCTGAAATTCTCCGGCAGGGAGGCGACGCGCTCCGGATCCGCAGCCTGCATCCGTTCCATGGTCATTTCGTACACCCGGTCCCTCAGGGCGGCGGAATTCCGGTTCACGAACGCTTCGAATTCCCCATCGCTGACATACCTCAGGTCCCCATAGACGTTCATTGCCTCGTGATTGCCGATCAGGCTGTGGACCCGGCCGCCCTTTTTCTTCGCCTGTTTGGCCAGTTTCGTGATGTGCTCGATGATTTCGCGGGTATCCGGTCCCCGGTCCGGAATGTCGCCCGTCTGGACCAGGTGGGTCTTGCCGCCGGCCCATTTGCCCTTGCGGTTCACCAGACCGGCTGCCTCCAGTGTGGCCATGTAGTTTTCGAAGTCCCCGTGAAGATCGCCGATCGCGACGATGCGCTCTACGCCGTCCCACTGGTAGTCGTCGATCTGCCTGGCGTCCGCAAAGACAACATTAGCGGCAATCAACAGTGTGAATACAAGGGCTTTCAAGGGGTTCTCCACGTAACAGGGTTGTCATTCACAACGGACAGGTCCTCAACCGGTTAGTTCGTTTTCCAGTTCATCCCCTTCCAGGGAATCGAGCTGGGCCGGCCGCATGTATTGTTTCGCTTCCTTGCGAAAGCCGTAGTTCAGTATCCACAGCAACCAGAAGGTGTAGCAGAAAATGACCGTCATCACCGCGCCGATGATCAGCATGCCAATACCGGACGCCAGGCCGACGGCGACAGCCATGAATATGAAAAGCGAGTCGGCCGTGCTCTTCAGCGTCGTACGGTAGCGGACGGCCGCGACCACGCCCGTCAGGCTGAAGGCGAGCGCCAGGCTGTTGTGCACGACCAGCACGATCCCGGTCACGGCGATCGGCAGCACGATCATGCTCTGCAGCAACGACTGGTCCATCTGGGTTTTTTCACGAATGGATATATAGGTCCAGGACACCGGGATCATCAGGAGAACGGAGCCCAGCTCCGCCGTCACCAGCCAGATGAGGCTGTCGAACTCGCTGACGACGCGAGAGGCGTGGATCTCCACCCCGGTGAAGGAGTCGGTTTCGCCGTAGGTCATCAGGCGGTCGATGGTTCCGATCGGGAGGTGGCTGGAGATGTCCGGGATGAGCGCATGAGCCAACCAGCTCAGGCCGAACAGTAAGCCGTAGAAGACGTTCAGCCGGAAAAAAAGCCGCAAATCTCTGCGATGTTCATCCATGCGCCGAATCATAACCCGTTTGCCGCTGATTGGCGATTCGCCCAGGAACGGGGAAACGCGGCCCCTTTGTCCGGTTTTGCAATCTTCAATACACTAGACTGGTCTCATCCCTGACCTAAGCTGATTCTGAAAGGAGTTGCTCCGTGAAACTGTTCAAAATCATTCTCTCCTCCTTCGCGATCGTGTCAATGGCGGTCTCCGCCACGGCCCTGGCCAAGAAAGATGAGCTGCCGGACGTCACCGAAGACGGCCTGCACCGCGTCCCGGACTCAAAGCTGGCCGTCGTCTACGCCGAACCGGGAGCCGACCTCGCCCAGTACCAGCGGGTCAAGCTGATGGATGCTTACGTCGCATTCAAAAAGAACTGGAAACGGGACCAGCGCTCGCGTTCCATCAATACACTGGCCGTGACGTCGCGGGACGTCGAGAAGATCAAGAACAACCTGGCCAGTGAATTCCGCGAGGTGTTCCGGAAAACCCTCGAAGACGGCGGATACCAGGTGGTCGAAGAGACAGGCGACGACGTTCTCCTGGTGCGGCCGGCCATCATCAACCTGGACGTGACGGCGCCCGATACGATGGGTGCGGGCCGCACGATGAGCTACACGAGATCGGCGGGGGAGATGACTATCTACATCGAACTGTACGATTCCCTGACGGGCGACCTGATCGCCAAGGCCATGGACCGCCGCTTCGACAACTCGGGCAGCTCCGGGTTCTACACCTGGGCGAACTCGGTGAGCAACAAGGCGGCGGCCGATCGTATCCTGAAGGGTTGGGCCAAAATCCTGCTGGAAGCACTCAACGAGGCAAAACAGTAGGAAAGCAAACTCTTTCGCAATTGCCAACCGGGTTGGACTGCCGGAGGGTCGGGAACCGGAAATTAACGGTCCATAAGCCCGAACGGTAGATTGCGGTCGATGAATGGTCGATCAGCCAGCCTACATGCCGGCTTCGATTGACTATAATGTTATCAAATACAAGTAATTCAATTCGCTACGGATTGGCGGCCGGAAAGCCACGGGTCCTCCGTGTCAACCGGAAATCATCAGGGATCGTAAAGGACGTGAAAATTCGTCCGCCTCGAATTCGTAGGGGAAAAATGAACAAGAACGTCACCAGAATTCCCGTCGCCTACTCCAAGGGCGTCACCCTTATCGAAATATTGCTGGTGCTCGGCCTGCTGGTCATAGTCCTGAGTTTCGCCATGCCTTCCGTCAGCGGGGCAGCCAGCAAGGCAGAGATGCAAGCGACAGTCGAAAACCTGCAGTACTCGCTCGAATCGGCGAGGAAAGCGGCTCGCCTGACCGAATCCGTCATCGAAATGAATATCACTTCCGAGGAGAGTGAAGTGGTGCGCTCCATTACTTTCTCGTCACCTGGCCGCCAGGCCGAAAACGGTCTGCAAATTCCGGCCTACAGCGTGCCGCCGGGCATCGCACTGGTTTCCGATCACAGTTCGTACCGCTTCGATGAGCGCGGGCTGGTGGAAAATCCCGGCCGCATCGTGCTGGTCTCCAGGGTGGACGAGACGACCACTTCAACCATCAACGTGAAATAGCGAACCGTCGAGGGGAAAGTAATGAACACATGTGGATTGACCGGCAGGGCACTGAATCGACACCACGGCCTGACCGTGCTGGAGATGCTGATCGTGCTTGCCGCCTTAACGATCGTGATCGTCGTCACCGTGCCGACTTCCAGCATGTTCCTGGAAAAACACCGTCTCAAGTCCGCATCAAGCCAGTTGTCCACCAGCCTGGAAATGGCCCGGTCGGAAGCGCAGATCCGCGGCAGCACCGTTCGGGTCTGCCCGAGTTCCAATGGACAGACCTGCAGGTCCGACGGCAACTGGAACCTCGGCTGGCTCGTTTTCTCGGACGGCAACGGTGACGGTGCGGCGCAGGATATCGAGATGATCCGCGCCTACAATGCGCCTCACCAGCAAGTCCGGATCCAGGCGGAAGGCGCCGTGATGACTCGCGCTTCCTTCACGGTGGCCGGATTGATCGAGGAACACGGCGCTTCGACCGGCCGGTTCCGGGTCTGCCACCTCGAATCGAATAATCCGCCCACCGTGGTCACAGTGGATACGGAAGGCTGGATACGCAGGGCGCCCACCCGGGACCACTCCTGCCATCGGAGTTGATCTGGCGTTTTATTCTTACTCTTCAGGCGCCAGAACGAGGCTAAGGCCGTCGTGGCTGCTCTCCAGGCGAAGTTGACAGCTGAGCCGCGAATTCGGCTGGAAACTCTCCATCATCTCTAGCAGTTCCTCCTCGTCGGACTGTTTCTCCGGAAATTGCTTCCGCCAGTCGTCATCGAGGAAAACGTGACAGGTCGCACAGGAACACATGCCGCCGCACAGGGCGGCCACGCCCCATTCCTGCTCTCGCAGCACTTCCATCAACACGTCGCCCGGCCGTGCCTGCAGTTCATGTTGCTGGCCGTCGAGGTCTGTCACCTTAAAGCTTATCATTCTCTATAATTCTCAGTTCAGCACTTCAAGCGATATGGTCCCTGTTCAACTGTTTTACCAGTGATACAGCCATCAGGATTCCAACGAAGATCAGGGGCAGCGACACGATCAGCGTCGCCGACTGAACCACCTGCCGGCCGCCGACGAACATCAGGGTCAGCGGGAGCACGGCCAGCGCCAGCGCCCAGAAAACCCGGTGCCAGCGATCGGGGTCTTCGCCCGCAGGCAGTCGGCGCGTCGCGGCCGAGGCCAGGATATACGACGCCGAGTCGTAGGTGGTGGCCGAGAAGACCAGCGCGATCAGCGCATATACGGCCATGACCAAACCGGAGACCGGGAGTTCGTCCAGGACCGCCACGACGGCTGCCGACCCGTCCTCTTCGATCATGATCCGGGAGATTTCCACCGTTCCGCCCAATTCCAGACTCAGGCCGAAATTGCCAAAAATCATGTAGAACAAGGCCGCGCCCAGCGTGCCGTAGCCCATCATCCCGAATATCACCTGGCGCAAGGTGCGACCGCGTGAAATGCGCGTCACGAACAGGCCGACGAAAGGCGCGTACGCAATCCACCAGGCCCAGTAGAAAACCGTCCAGTTTTCGACGAAGCCGGAGCCCGTAAAGGCGTCGGTCCATGAATTCATCCTAACGAAATTCTGCGCCATCAGGCCCAGGCTGTTGACGGAGGCCTTGATCAGGAAAACCGTCGGTCCCGCCAGCAGCACGAAGGCAAGGAGCGCAAACGCCAGCCACATATTGAAATCGCTCAGGCGCTTGATCCCCTTTTTCAGGCCGAGCCAGACGCTGGTGGCGAATATCAGTACCGATACGCCGACCACGGCCAGTTCCATCGCAAAGCCGGTTTCCAGGCCGGTGACCCGGCCGATGCAGGCGGCGATCATAGGCGTCGAAAATCCCAGCGAAGTTCCCGCGCCGCCGAGCAGGCCGATCATGAACAGCCAGTCTATCAGGCGCTCGCTCCGCGTCTCCTGCTCGCCGCCAAAAAAGTAATGGCAGCTGGTGCTCAGGCGCAGGAATGTGATGTTTTTGGCGTAGTAGGGATAGGCGATGGCGACGGTGGGCAGGCAGTACAAGGCCCAGGCCGTCGGTCCCCAGTGAAAGATCCCGTAAGTGGAAGCCCACTCCGCGGCTTCGTCCGACCGGGGCTCCACGCCGAAAGGGGGCGCGCCGAGGTAGTAACCCCATTCGATCGGCGCCCAGTACAACAGACCCGCGCCGACGCCCGCGCAGAACAGCATGGCCGTCCAGCTCAAGGTGCTGAATTCCGGCGCTTCATCGCCCTTCGCGAGGCGCACGTTTCCATACCTGCCAAGCGCCAGCCAGAGGAGGAAAATCAATACGGCAAGCCCCGATAGCAGGTACAGGAAACCGAAATTCGACGTGACGCCGCCGTATACACCGATCAGGAATTTGCCACCGCTCTCGGGAAACAGGATCAGGGGGATACAGGCCGCCAGTATCAGGACGATGGCCGAAGTAAAACCCGGCCAGTCGATTTTATGCTTCGTCACGATTCTCCTCCGGCCTGGGCGGCAGGGCCCAGCAGCGCGCAAAGCGCCTCATCAAACACCGCCATGCCACCGATCCTGTCGCCCAGTTCCATGATCGCCGGATCCGCGTCGCTATGGGTCGGCCAATTCGGCAGGCCGGGCTGATTCGGATCGCCCGTCCTGGCGAATTGCACCCAGAAATCCAATATCGCCTCGGTCAATTCCCGGTCTTTCCCGGCCACCGGCAGCCAGTCGTCATGCCGGTCGAATACGTAGGGCAACTCGGCTCCGTGATAGGCGCCCAGGTGCTCTCCGCCCGGACCCTCGCGTTGACGGCTGAAGTAATAGACCCATGCCCGGCCGCCGCCGGCATTGATCTTCCGGGCCAGGAAACGGGACGGACACAGCATCTCGCTCGCGGTCCTCAGACGGTCCAGCGCCCGGCGCGGGTCCGGTTCGTCGGCCACTGCGGCCAGCAGCGCTTCCTCGTTTCCTGCTGCGTTCTCCGCCAACCATTCCTGAAGGTCTTCGCGGTCGCTGTCCCCGGCGATGTACATGTACCACTCATCGGCGTTGGTCCCGGTGATCAACTCCACCCCGCTGGCCTGCGCCCGGGCCAGCGTCTCCCGCGGATGGCTGGGAACGACCCTCCCGTCGATCACCGCAGAATGGTAGTGTTCGTCCGGCAGACGGCCGGCAGCTTCCAGCAGGTCATCAGCAGGCACCTGGCGAAGGCGGGCCGCGGTGACATCCTCATCCAGGCCAAGTTGTTCCGCCAGGAAGACGCCCGTGGCCTGTTCATCGGCCAGAGTTTTCCGCGCCATCGCGGGTCCGCCGATGCTTTGGGAGATCAATCGGTGGAACATCGACGTTCCCACCCTGCCCCGCGCCATGTCGGCCAGCAACAGGTCGATCAGGTTGAAGGCGCCCGCGGACTCACCGAAACCCGTGATGTTTTCAGGGTCCCCGCCGAAGGCCCGGACATGTTCGCGCACCCAGTGGAACGCGGCACGGATATCCAGCAGGGCGAAATTGGCGACCGGCTCGTCACCGGAGCCCTCCAGCGCCGGATGCGAAAAGAAGCCGAACGGCCCGAGCCGGTAGGCGATGGTCACGACCACCACGCCGCGGGCGGCAAGATTCTCCGCCAGGTAGTTCGGCTCGTAGGACCAGCCACCCGAGTTGCTGCCGCCATGCACGTACACCATGACCGGCAGCTTGGCTCCAACCACGGGCTTGGGCGTCCAGACATTGAGATAAAGGCAATCCTCGCTCATCCCGCCCGGCCGTCCCGTTTCTTCGGGGCCTGCCCCAAAAGCCCGCGCGATGCGAATGTACCAGTTCACCATCCCGGGTCCCTGCATGCAGGCCGGGGCGAACGATGCAGCCTGCTGAGGACCCGGCCTCGGTACGTGCTTGCCCGGGGCGCGCCACCGGAGATCGCCGACCGGAGGCCGGGCGAACGGAATACCCTGGAAGGCCGCGACCGGCGCCTCCCCGCCCGCCCAGGCGCCATGAAGTTCTTCACCGTTTGCCACCACGAACGGCGCCGGAGACGATTCCGAGGCCAGCGCCGCCTGGAAGGCGAGGCAGGTCAGGATCAGGGACAGGAAGCGACGCACCCGGACAGGCGCTTCATTTTTCGTTGTTTTCATCTCGACTCATTATGCATCAGGGCCTATGCTAATTGCACAGACACGGCTGGAAGCGGCGGTCTTGTGAAATACGACTTCATTATCATCGGCGCCGGCATTGTCGGGGCCTCGACGGCATGGCAACTGGCCCGGCGGTGCAGTCATTCCCGCATCCTTCTGCTGGAAAAGGAAATCCTCCCCGCGCGCCACCAGTCGGGGCACAACAGCGGCGTCATCCACGCTGGCGTGTACTACGAACCCGGCAGTCTCAAGGCCCGTTTCTGCCGGGAAGGCGCCGAAGCCACTTACGCCTTCTGCAAACGCCACCGCATTCCCTGCGCGCAGACCGGGAAACTGCTGGTCGCTGTCAATTCGCGGGAACTGGAGGGCATGCACCGCCTTTATGACCGCTGTCGTGAAAATGGCCTGTCCCCGCGCAAGCTTGACTCCGCCGAACTCGGGAGACTCGAACCCAATGTCCGCGGCGCAGGGGCTATTTTGGTGGAAAAGTCCGGCATCGTGAGTTTTCCGGCCGTCTGCGGCGCCATGCTGGAACAATTCCGGGCGGCTGGCGGTGAAACCCGCTTGGGCGCCGAGGTCAGCGGAATCAGCGAACACGGCGGCGAAATCCGGGTGCAATGCGGCGATGAAACCTTGCGTAGCGGAAAGCTGGTGGTTTGCGCCGGCCTGATGGCCGACCGCCTGGCCCGTATGCAGGGCCTGGACATCGACTTCCGCATCATCCCCTACCGCGGTGAATACTACCGGCTCCGGGCCGGCATGAAGCGCCTGGTCCGGCGCCTGGTGTACCCGATACCCGACCCGGAGCTGCCCTTCCTGGGCGTGCACCTGACGCCCACGATCGAAGGGGACCTTACGGTCGGGCCGAACGCGGTACAGGCCTGGAAACGTGAAGGCTATGGCCGTCTCAATTTCGATCTGCACGACACGGCTTCCGTGCTGTCCTGGCCCGGATTCTGGAGAGCCACGGCCCGGCATTTCAGGCATGGTCTCGGCGAAACATGGAATTCGCTTTGGAAACCCGCTTTTACCGCCCGGGTTCGCAGATACTGCCCGGAGATCCGGAGCCGTGATCTGCTGCCGCATCCTGCGGGTGTCCGCGCGCAGGCCGTGAAGTCCGACGGCGAAATGATCCACGATTTCCTGATCGAGCAGACGGCCCGAAGCTTGCACGTCTGCAACGCCCCATCGCCCGCCGCTACCTCCGCCATTCCAATCGGACGCCACATATGCGATATTTTGTTGGACGGCGAACCGCACAAGTGATCTGAATAGTACTGATAAGAATCATGTTGAAAAATGTCATCGCGAGTCTTTTTGGCCGGGCCGGCATCACGCTGAATGGCAGCGAACCCTGGGACATCCAGGTCAAAAACGACCGATTTTTCCGGCGCAGCCTGCGCGGCTCGCTCGGTTTTGGCGAGTCCTACATGGAGGGCGACTGGGACGTGGGCTCGATCGACGCCCTGTTCCGCAGGATCATCCGGTACGATATCAGCGACAGCCTGATGGTGATGCTCAACCGGCTGCGCCTCGACCTGAAATCCAGGCTCACCAACATGCAGTCCCGCATCGGTTCACG
>CAJIBJ010000006.1_pt1 | contig 15829 bp, 14 predicted proteins | sample 9199331 | NCBI WGS metagenome assembly CAJIBJ01 (sample SAMEA7708300, study PRJEB35096) | sediment metagenome | biome: marine neritic benthic zone biome [ENVO:01000025]; feature: sediment [ENVO:00002007]; material: shallow marine sediment [ENVO:03000034] sea grass bed [ENVO_01000059] ... | reverse complement strand
TTGGAACCGTAAAGCTGGATGGCCGATACGAGGAACAGCAACAGTCCGAAATAGGCCAGCATCCAGCCGGCTGAATTCAGGAAATTCAGAAAATCACTGCTGGTGTGTGAGAAATGCGGCAGGAAGAACCCGGTCAGCCAGGCCGTGTAAACCGATCCATTCAGCAGGCCGAGCGCCGGCCGGTAAGCCGAATAGAAATACAGGGCGAAAGGCGTGATCATGAACAGGAATTCGAAAACGATCACCAGGTAGAAAACCCACGCCGCGGGATGCAATAGTCTTTGGGATATCTTCATGTCTCAGCCGTCCATTCCTCAGGGTGTATGTGCGGTCCAGTTCGTCAGGTGCCTGCTTCACTTGTATCAAGCGTGGAGCCGCATTCCAAAGGGTCTGTGACGAGTGGCGCGTTTTTGTGACGAATTGGCGGGAATTCGGCGGCCAAACTGTTTAGCCTAGGGGCATGGAAGGAATCTTCGCCACGGTGCTCGATTACTTCAGGACACCGCTCCTGCCGCGGAGCGCGGGGGAACTCCTGCGGCGCAAGCTTCCCTTTCTTGCCATCGCCGTGTTGTCTGCGGTGGTGCTCGTACACGCCTTTTCACCGGCCGGCCTCTCGATGGTTGAGTTGGTCACCCACATCCTGACCGTCTGGATCGGTTTCATGCTTGGCATGATGGCGGCCGCGTGGCTGGTGACGAAAGTCCTTGCCCGGCAGGCAAAGCATCCGTCGGTCGGCCTGGTCTGGCTGATCTCGGCCGCGGGATTCACCCTCGGCCTGGTCTTCATCGGGGGACTGGATTCAGTTGGCTTCCTGGAGGGCACGGCGCACAAGGCCGCCGCGCTCCATGGGCCACGAAGCATGCTCTTGCGGTTGGTGCCGGTATGGGTCCTGGTGACGGCCTACCTGGTGAGAAGTGAAATCCTTGAAGCTTACGAGACACGTTTCGAGGCCCTGGAACCGGCCCATAAAGCCCAGGCGCCGGCAGGGGATGATCGGCAAGCCGTTCACCTGGGCGCTGGAAAATCGGGATTTTCGGTTCGAGCGGCCACGATTCTTTTGGTCAGCGCCGAAGAGAACTACTGCAAGGTCGTGACCCGGGCCGATGAAGGCGTCAGCAGCACCCTGGTGCGGGCAACGCTGCAGTCCGTGGAAGACGCGCTGGCCGACCCCCGTTTCATCCGGATTCATCGTTCCCACCTCGTCAACGCGGAGCGGGTGGAACGAGTCAGGCGCCGCGGCAGGCAGTTTTATGCGCTGCTGGGCAATGCCGAAGAAGAGATTCCGATCAGCCGCCAGCGTTGCAAGGCTGTTCTGGCGCGGCTGGAGGCGGTAGAGCTGGGTCAGGCTAAAGTGCCGGAATAACCCTTCCTGGCGCTTTAGCCTGATCCCGGTTTCTCAGGCCCGGGTCACCTGTGCGGCGAAGCAGCCCGGCTTGGCGTAATGAAGGTGCAGGTAAGCAACGTCGGGGTTTGCGAGCATGCCGGTGATAGCTTCATGAAGATCCATTCCCTTTGCGACGTCCGCGTTGACCATGAAATGGTTTTCGTCGAAAGCCCGGACCGATATCAGCCGGATCCTGATTGCCTCCGGCACTTCCCCGGGCGCGGGACACGCCTTTTGGGCATCTTCGCGGATGAAGATGGCATGCGTGGAGCGGTAGGGAGAGTCTGCTGGCTGGTGTTCGTGGTTCACAAGTATGACGGTTTCGCCGGGTTCGGCGTCGGCCAGGCTGACGCGGCAGGGGTAGCCGGGTTTGGCGTCCGCGGTCATCCGGGTGGCTCGTTTGCCGGCCAGTTCGCTGTCCGACAATTCGAACAGGTGTCGAAAGGGCTCTGCAGCCAAAGCGTGAATCTGGAAGGACATGGTTTCTCCTGGTCAGGGTTTGGGTCAGGATATCGCCTTGCAGGAATGGCCGGCCACCCGATTCTTGCGGTCGTATGCGGATGGTTTCAGCGGTTATGGGCTAGACTGGAAGTATCCGGTAGCCGTGGTAATCGACATGAATCTGATTTTGCGTGCATGGTTTTCAACCACAATTCTGCTCTTGACCTTGCCGGCCATGGCCCAGGACTCGCGGCCCGCCACGATCACGGCGCGGGAAGCGAAACCCGTCCCGATAGACAGCGTTATACCGGAACTGGCGGGCATCGTCGTGCTCTGCGCCACGGATTCTGGCTCGACGGAGTTCGAGGACCAGTGGCGGACTTATGTGCGGCGTCATGGTGTCGACGAGGCGGAACTTGGGCACCTGATTTTCCGGGTCATCAACGACGCCGAGGCGTATCGGGGCAACCGGCGGTTGAACCGGGGGGAATCACCGGACGCCGCTCGCGACCGGCGGGCCAAAACCTACCGCCGGATGCAGGATGCGGCGCTGAACGAGATTAGAAGAAAAAGGTGAATCCGCGATCCGGGTGGAACGATGAAGTGGTTCAAGCGAATGATCGATGACCGGCGAAATTCTGCTGAGTCCGGCACCGGCCCATTGGTGAGGGCGGTTTGGAACGGTCAGGTCCTTGCCGAATCCGACCGGACCGTGGTTGTCGAGGGTAATCACTATTTCCCGCCGGATTCCGTCAACCGCGAATTTCTCCGGGACAGCGACACCACCTCTTTTTGCCCCTGGAAGGGCACGGCCAGTTATTATTCGCTGGAAGTCGATGGTCAGACCAACCGGGACGCGGCCTGGTACTACGCGGAGCCGAAACGCGCAGCAGAGGAAATCCGCGGCCGCGTGGCATTCTGGCGCGGGGTGGAAGTTCAGTCCTGAGCCGGCCTGTTATTGATTCCGACGGATTCGTTCATTCCAATCTTCGCAGGTGCCGCTTGTAGACGTCTTCGCCCGTTTTCGTATTGCGAAGCCTCATGTACAGGTCACCCTCCCGCCAACCGTGCAGTTCTTCGCTGCCCTTTACGCGGAACAGCATGCTATCCCAGATGAATTCAGCTCCGGTGTCCAGGTGTTGTATCCAGACGAAGCCTTCGCGAACGACCTGGTAGCGCTCGCCGCTGGCCAGGGCCATAATCTCTCTTTTGAGCTCCTGCGGTGAGGCGTTGGGTTTCCTGTCGGTCATCATCGTGTGGAGCCGGCCGCCGCCCCCGAAACAGAAGTACTGAAAAGGCGGCTCTTCAGAGGGGTAGAGCTTGAACGTGTTGTAGTCCGGATTCGCGCCCTTCGGCGGCCGTAGCAGCTTCCAGCAGCCGAGCAGTTGGGATTCGTCGGAAATGAGAATTGACGTCATCGACTCCTGGGCTTTCCGTTCCATTTTCGAGAGGTATTCCCGGGGTCGATGTCCTTCAGATGATTTCGCTTGGGGGCCTTCCTCCAGCTTGATCATCTCGCCCGGAAGGCTTTCAGGACATTCCTCGGCAAATCGAATGGCCCCTTCGGCGTCCGTCCACTTGCAGAGTTCGGATCCGCTGGCCACGCTGGCCATCAGGCAACACAGGATGCTGATCCAGCGGCGTTGGTTCATCGTCACCTTTCCCTTTGCACCGGACGGCCCGGAAAACGGTCGCGCCGGGGCTCGCCGCCGCGCACCACGAACACCCCGTTCACCAGCACGTGCTCGATCCCTGCGGAGGGTTGAGCCGGATCGGCGAAGGTGGCGCGGTCGATAACGGTTTCCGGATCGAAGACCACCAGGTCGGCATCCGCCCCGATCTCGATGCGGCCCTTACGTTTCATTTGCGGTACGGCGTTCTCCAGCCGCTTCGCCGGCAGGTAACTCATTTTGCCCAGCGCTTCCATCAGGCTGAGCGCGCTTTTTTCACGTACGTAATATCCGAGTACGCGGCTGAAGGTGCCGGCGCCGCGCGGGTGCGCCCGGCCCTCGTTGTAGAACATGCCGTCGCTGGCGATCATCACGCCCGGGTGGGCGACGGCCGTGGTCACGTTGGCTTCCTGCATTCCGTGGCCGACGATGATGGTCTGGGGCGCCTGCGCGCGGATGCGCTCGAAACGTTCCTGGTCGAGCCGCTCGCCGGTCGAGGGCAGCTCGATATCACCGTAATCGATGCCCAGGTTCCGTTTGAAATCGCCGTCGAACAGGGCGGCGCCGATGAAAGTGGACCAGGCGGTGTAGGGGTAGACCTCGGTGGTCACGTCGATGCCGTTGCGTTGGGCGGAGTCGATCATCTCCAGGATCAGGGGCACCCGGCTGCCGCCGCTGCTGCCGATGTGAACGATATGCAGGCCGGCGCCGGTAGCGGCGGCGTTGGACAGCAGTTCCTGCACCGCGTCTACGCTGCCGCCCAGTTCGCGCTCGTAGCCGAAGCGTGAATGCACGAAATTGGAGACGCCGTTTTCGGCCGCCAGCGAGAACATGCGATAGATTTCCTCACGGGTGGCGCCGGCGGTGTAGTTTATGCCGTAACCGATGCCCAGCGCGCCTTCATCCAGGCCCTGCTGCAAGCGTTCTTTCATGGCGGCCACCTGTTCCTCGCTGGCTGCTTCCTGGGCCCAGCTTTTGTCCGCGGCGATCGCGTCGAAATGGGGATTGTTCAGCAGGCCGGGGGCCAGGTCCTCTTCGCTCAGGCCGATGGCCTCGAGGTCCATCATGGTGACAATCCGCACCACGGGGTGGCTGGCGGTGGCGCCGTAGTTGATCGGCGACTGGCCCTCGCGATGTTCATACCAAGCGGCGACGGGGAATGCGCCCGCTTCCATTTCAAGCTGCGTGGTCACGCCATCCCGGGCCTGCAGCCAGGACTCGAACTCGCGCTGGCCGTGGGCGTGCAGGTCGATGAAGCCGGGGGCGACGACCAGGCCGGCGGCATCCACTTCGGTATCGCCGCTGAGTGGTTCGCGTGACAAGGCGACGATGGTCCCGTCCCGGATACCGATATCACGCACCGAGTCCAGGCCGTTGGCCGGATTCATCACGCGCCCGTTGCGGATGACGACATCGTAGTCCGCTGCACTGACCAATGTGCTGAATGAAAGCAGCGCGATGACAATCAGTACGACAGACAGGACTGCAGAGCGTGCGGCGGACATCATTCGTTCTCCCCGACCGGGCGTGTCGGCTGTTCTGTAGATATACTGCCGGGATCCAGGCCGTGCTCTTTGGCCCATTTATCGAGGTTTTTGGGCCGGTAGTCCGGATCTTCCCGCCACTTTTTGAAAACACTGGCGTCGATCGTCTCGTAGTGGGGCTCGATCCAGCCACCTTCGACTTTCTCCCGGCCGATACCGATTTTCCGGTAATGCCGCCGCCCGAACTTGAAGATTCGATAGGCTCCCATGAGAAACTTCTTGAAGGAATCGACGGGTTTGGCGAGGTGTTCATCCCCGGCCAGCTCAACCGTGTTTCGAAATGACAACCCGGCGAGCCCGGCTTTCTGCTGAAGCCATTGCAGCGGCATCTGCGGCAGGGGATCTGCGCGGTAACCGCCGCCCACGTTGGAATGCGCCCCCACGAACCAGCGCTGCTCCACCGCCGGCGGGGGCCTGTGGGTTTTGTCGGGAACCTTTTCGGGAACGTAGTGATACCACCTCGAGGGCCGGTATTCCTTTCTGTGCTCGTCGATGGCCAGCGCCTGGTAGGCGTGTTCGAATGAACTGCTCAGGCGCACGAAATGGTTCTCGAATTCCCCTCGTTTCTCCCCCCTGGAACGAAACAGTTTGACGCCCAGCGCTCCGACCGTGTCCCAGACGCCGATCATCTGGACGTTGACGCGCCTGCTGTACTGGATGATCCAGCGATCTTCAAGTTCGAGGCCCTCGGTGCCGCCGAGTTGCCGGGGCATGCGATAGATCGGCCGTGCGCCGTCTCGCCGGTAGCGCTCGTAGACCTGCATGACGGGCATTGGCGAGCCGGGCTGCAGCAACCCGCAGCGCGAAATCATGCCGGCCAGGCTGCGGGCGGTAAAAGCACCGCGGCTGAAGCCGAATATGTAAATCAGGTCACCGCTGTCGTAGTTCTCCACCAGCCACTGGTACGCCTGCCGGATGTTCTTGGACAGGCCGCTGCCGGCGGCGCCGCCGCGCAGGCGGTCATGCCAGTTGGTCCCGACGCCTTTGTCGTAGTAGGCGAGCTGGGTGTTCCCGTCACGGTCTTTGGCGCTCAGCATGGATCGCAGCCGCCAGACGTTGGTATTGTCCTCCGGCTCGTTGAAGGTTCCGTCCAGGAAAATGGCCAGGCGTTTCATGTCCGCTGTCCTCCTTGATTCTGCCTTGGGTTCGGTTCGGATATGCGGGTGTGCGCTGCAAAGTGTAGCAGGGCAAGGAATTTTGGGAAGCGGTCTTCTCTTCGGGCGAATGCGCCGATTGGGCACATTTTTCAGGGAGCGCCCTGAGCGGAATCAGCTTGATTTGAGCAATTGGAACCGCAGATAGCGGATCGTCCCGTCCGCCACCAGCCCCTTGAATCGATCCAGCCAGAACCGTATGGCGCCGATATCCAGGTCGGGCATCGACGGCGCAGCGAGGCGCCCGGCGCCCAGCGCCAGCAACTTGCGCTTCAGCTCCAGGATCAGCGCCCCGAGCCCCCAGCTTTCGTCGCAGATTTCCGTCACCTGGAATCCGTGGGCCCGGAAAATGGCGGCATAGCTCTGCTCGTCGACCGCATCGGCCAGGCAGGTCCAGGGCGCCAGCACGCGGGCCACGTCCTTCGGCAGCGGTCCGCCGGTGGCCATGTCCGTGATGGCGAACTGCCCGCCTGGCTTGAGGATCCGAAGGGTTTCCCGCAATGCCGCCGACTGGTCCGCGAACAGGCTGAAGGTGCATTCGGCCAGCGCCGCGTCGAAAGCGCCATCTTCGAACGGCAGGCTCTGCGCGTCGGCGCAGAGGAACTGCGCCGCGGGCCTGACCCCCCCGAAGCGCGCTTCCGCCCGCTCGACATTCAAACGGCTGCGGTCCAGCGCGCTGACCCGCAGGCCGAATTCTTCGGCCAGCATGCGCGCTGTCGTGCCGGTGCCGCAACCGAGCTCAACCAGGCGGGCTCCGCCGGGCAGCTTCAGGGCGGCGACGGTCTTGCGGGTCAGCTCCACGCCGCCCGGATGAAAAATGTCCTCGGCCAGGTGGCGCACCCAGTCCTGCTCGTAGAAGCCCGAGCAGCAGTCGGGGACGCCGGCCGGCTCAGGAAGGGGATTCGTCTGCATTGAGCGACCAGTCATACTTTCGGTACCTGAGCGGGTAACCCTGTTTATGGGCCTGCTGCAACTCCGCCAGCAGGGCAGGATCGGCGAACTGCTGCAGGTAGGCGTTCAAATCGGCTGGGAAGTCCTTTTTGTACCACTTGAAGATGCTGGACACGACCAGCTTTCCGTCCTCCACGCTCACGTTTTCCGGTCTGTTGACGAACTCCCGGGCGGCCTGGTCGAGCTGGTCCTCGCTCCATTCCCACGGCCGAAGCACCGGGCAGGATTCGCTGCCGCAATTCAGGGCGAAGTGGAGGCGCGGGTCCTTCTGGCTGGCCAACACTTCCTTTTCCAGCTTGTAGAGGCTGGTCTGTCTGCCGCCGACGGTGATCTTGCGGTCGTAGAAAAAACCTTTGCCCGGGACAACGCGGGAGCTCAAGGAAATCTTCACGTCGCGGACGCTCTCCAGCGGCCAGTATTCCAATACCGCGTGCAGGACCAGCGTGTTGTAGCTGTTGATCCAGTAGCTGCGCGCGGAAGATCGGGAGGCGAATTGCTCCGGGTGGCTGTCCGGGCTGACCTGAGCGATCAGTTCGACCTGCCGGTCGAGCGCGGCCATATCCGCCTCGTTGTCTTTCCAGGCGGCGTAATCCACTTTTTCACCACCATCGACGGTGTATTTGCGGACCAGTTCCAGGTAAGCCTTATCGGAGTACACGGGAACGTCCTCCGGCGCGGGCCGGCCCTCTCCGCCGGAGGGCGGAGCCGTAGCGCGACAGCCGCCCAGCACAAGAGCCAATAAGCCAATCAGCAAACAGGCCTTTAGCCTCATGCAAGGTTCATCCTTGGCCGGTTGATAGCGTTGTATTCGCAGAAGGACACCGGGTTGCCCTCGCGGTCCAGGATGTGGACGCAGCAGCCGTCGATGCGGTCCTGGTCGTAAGTCCAGGCGTCCATGAAGGGCTTGATGCTGATGGTCAACACCCGATCCCACAGCTCGCCTTCGCCGGATTGCACGTCCAGCAGGGCGTCCAGCAAGGCGTCGATTTCCTCCTCGCTCAGGTCTTGCAGCACTTCTCCGAAGCGGTTGTCACCGGTGGCCCAGCGCACCGCCTCGCTGATGGCCCGGGGCCCGTTGATGGTATCGGTGAATTCCCGGATCAGGTCCTGCGCCTCATCGCTATCCCAGGTCTCGTAGCGCGGAAAATAGCGCGAGACAGGCAGCAGGCCGCGCGGTGTGCGCAGTGCCACCGCCATGCCGAAACAGTTGGGGTCGGAGCAGGGGATGGGCATGAAGTCGTCCGCGGAGAATACCCCGAACTGCGCGGTGATCAGCTCGACGGTATCGGCCAGCGTGATGCGGTCCTGGCGGCGCGGATTGTCGTAACGGCCGGAGTACATGGCCGGCTGGATGACGACGTTGTTCAGCGTGGGATCGTCGGCCGCGAGTTGCAGGAAGCCGCCGACCTCGTGGTCGTTGATGTCCCGGGTGAGCGTCATCACGGGGTGTACGCTGATGCCGGCTGCGTGGCAGTTTTCCAGCGCCCTGTGCTTCAGGGGCAGCAGGTCCGAGCGCCCTCGCAGGGCGTCGTGCGTGCCCTCGTCGAACCCGTCGAACTGCAGGTAAACGAACAAGGACCCGTCGGGGTACGGCTCCAGGCAGGCCGCCAGTTTCTCGACGAAGCCAGGGCGGGCCAGTTTGATGCCGTTGGAATTGATGGTGACGTTGTTGAAGCCGCGGTCAAAAAGCAGTTCGACCATGGCGAAGAAATCCGGATGGATGGTCGGCTCGCCGCCGGACAACTGGATCATGTCCGCGCCGCGTTTACCACCGGCGACCAGTTGGTCGACCTGTTGCCGGAACTCCTCCAGGCTCAGCAGGTGGGATTCGGAAGGCGAAGAGCCGGCGAAGCAGGTCGGGCAACTCAGGTTACATCGCTCCGTGATCTCAATGAGGATGGTGCAGCTGTGGTTGGTCCAGGGCGCGGACGGCTCCGCAGCGGGCGCCGGCCCAGCCGAGACCCCGCAACTGCTTGTGCAGCAGGCGGTGGACCGGGACTGCCGGCCGGAGGGCTCATAGTAGTGCCGTGTTTCGGAAGAGAGCAGCGACGAGAACGGACCGTGGCTGGCGCAGCGCTTGTCCATCCAGACTTCGCGGCTGCGCTCGTACACTTCGGCGGCCACGGGCTCCAGGCAAACCGGGCAGATGCTGGACGTGTCCTTTATCTTGCGGCCCTGGCCGTAGCCGCTGACCGCCGGCTGGGCTTCTCCGGCCTCCGCCTGGCCATGGCTATCCACCAGTTCTATTTCGAAATTCATGGTCTCGCCACCCTGTCTGTCAGCCTTGTTTTACGCCGCCGCGGTCCAGTCGGGACCCTTTGCAGGCTACACTTCAAGACCGTGCGCCGGGGCGATATCTTTCAATGCATCCATGGGACCGGATTGAACTGCTAAACTTTGGGTCTTTTCCATCCCAGGCGGCGGGTACCGGCCATGACCATCAGCAAGTCGCTGATCGAGGCGATCGGCAACACACCACTCATCGAATTGCGCGGGCCGTCCGAGGCCACCGGCTGCCGGATCCTGGGCAAGGCGGAATTCATGAATCCCGGCGGTTCGGTCAAGGACCGGGCGGCCAAGTTCATGGTGCTGGATGCGGAGGAGCGCGGCGATCTGCGCCCGGGCGGCGTGATCGTCGAGGGCACGGCCGGAAATACCGGGATCGGCCTGGCCCTGGTCGCCAATTCACGCGGTTACCGCACGGCCATCACAATGCCGGACACCCAGTCCCATGAAAAGAAAGACGCCCTGCGCCTGCTCGGCGCCGAGCTGCACGAGGTTCCCGCCGTTCCCTTCAAGGATCCGGGCAACTACGTTCACGCGGCCGCGCGGCTGGCGGAGCAGATCGGCGAGCAGGAGGCGAACGGCGTGCTATACGCCAACCAGTGGGAAAACCTCGCCAACGCCGAGGGGCATTACCGCTCCACCGGCCCGGAAATATGGGAGCAGACCGATGGTCAGGTCGACGCCTTCTGCTGCGCCATCGGCACCGGTGGCACCATCGCGGGTGTGGGCCGTTATCTCAAGGAGCAAAATCCGCATGTGCGTATTGCGCTGACCGATCCGATGGGTTCGTGCATGTACCACTATTACAAATCCGGAGAGCTGCGCTCGGAAGGCAACTCGATCAGCGAGGGGATCGGCCAGGGCCGGGTGACGGCCAATATCGGCAGCGCGCCGGTGGACGACGCGTTCCGCGTACCTGACGAAGAGGCCCTGCCGGTGCTGTTCAGCCTGTTGTGGGAAGAGGGGCTGTGCCTGGGCGGATCCAGCGGCATCAACGTCGCGGGGGCGATGCAGTTCGCCCGCGAACTGGGGCCCGGGCACACCATCGTCACCGTGCTGTGCGATTCCGGCACCCGCTACCAGTCCAAACTGTTCAACCCTGAATTCCTGCGGGGCAAGGATCTGCCGGTTCCGGACTGGCTCTAGCGTGAAGACCGGGAGCGGGGACGGCTCTTAGTCAGTGCTTGGTGCGCCCCGCTGAACAGCTGTCCGGCTTGACGCCCTGCAGGAAGCAGCCGTATTCCTTGATCTCCTCCAGCCGACAGCTCCAGTAGAGCTCGCCTTCGTGCACCGTGATGTCAGGACAGCCGTCGCACATGCTGGTGCGGCCGTCTTCCAGCACGTCGAACGGCTGGATGATCATGAAGGACTGCATGTGAACCCGCTCGAACAGGCTGGCCGGGTTTTTGAGCAGCTGGCCCAGGTAGCGTCGCGCGATCTTGCGCACCCGCTTGTCGAACAGGGAGAAGAAGGACAGGGACAGGCGCCCTTTGCGGTTCATCTCGGGCGTGGTATAGCTCAACCACCTGCCTTTCAGGAAATGGTTGCCGGCCTGGATCGCTTCCATGGACCTGGGGCCGATGTAGCCGAATCCGCGTTTCTTACTGGCGAAGCGAGAAGCCAGCAGCCACTTGGTTGCTTCGGGGTCCTGGTCGCCGTTGAGGTAGGCGCAGGGCTCGTAGTCCGGATCGAACTCCCGGATCCTGGCCACCACGTCCTTGGCGTGCAGCAGCGTGTCGCCGCCCCAGGAAGGCTTTTCGTAGGTATTGCTGATATCGACGGGCTTGCCGTTGGCGAGGACTTCGAAATCCCCGTTCACGAGTTCGGGTGTGCGGAACAGGATGAACACCATGGTGTGGACGAGGTCGGGATACTGTTGCGCCCATTCCATCGTTTCCTGCACCTGGTCCAGGGTGTCGACGCACACCGTCTGGTTGAATGAGCAGGCCAGGCCGCCTTCATCGGCCAGCATCCGGGCGAATTTCAGGCGCAGCGCATTGTGGTCGCCTTCGTGGGTCGCCTTGGAGTCGGACCGCACCTGAGTGGTGTCGATGTGGAAAGTGAAACCGAAGGCGCCGGCTTCTTTCAGCTTCTTGAGCATTTTCCTGCCCAGCGCCAGCCCATTGGTATTGATGATGGGCTTCCAGCCGGCTTCCTTGATCATCTTCACGATCTCGACGATCTGTGGATGCACCAACGGGTCCCCGCCGGCGATGCTCATGCAATCGCTCTTGCGGCGCTGCTTGAAAACTTCCAGCTCTTGCGCGATCTGCTCCAGCGACTTGTGGTTCTTGATGTGCGGGCGGTAGCACCCCTCGCAGGCGAGGTTGCAGTCGTCCGTCACTTCCAGCCAGGAGATGGCGTTGTCGGTCAGCGTCCAGGGCAGACGGTAATATTCTCTGGGTGTGAGTTCGGCAACGGTGCTCATCGATTACATGTCCATTGTTAAAACGCTGATTTTCAAGTATTTGGCGTTTTCATGGCTTGACGTGCGTCAACGGAATTGTAGTTTGTCAGTTGACGATAGTCGCTTTTGTGAGACTATTTTTCAGGCTGTTGGCAAAGCCATATCCCTGAAAAAATGCGGCGTGACAGCCACTCTGATGCTGCTTTTTTGGCTAGACGAACGCTAAGCGCGTGGAATGGGGCGCACAGCCAGGGAATCGGCTCTTGTTCAATCCATGATTACCGCTTCAGTATATCCGCGACTTTTGCAGACAGCGCATCCGGCGTGAACGGTTTCTGAAGGAAATTCACGCCTTCCGGCAGGATGCCGGTGTCATCGATCACACCATCGGTGTATCCGGAGATGAACAGGGTTTTCATTTCGGGCTTGAGCGCAGTGACCCGTTGATTCAGCTCGCGGCCATTCATGACCGGCATGATGACGTCGGTCAACAACAGGTCGATCCGGTCCCTGTTCTCCTCGAAGAGGGCAAGGGCTTCCAGCGGGCCGGGCGCCTCCAGCACCCGGTAACCTGACAAGGAAAGCATCTGGCACACAACCCTGCGCACGCCCGGTTCATCCTCGACGACCAGGATGGTTTCGGAGCCGGTGGCCGGCGTGAACTCGAGGGGCTTCAACTCCTCCTCGATGGCTTCCGCGATCCGGGGCAGAAAAATCCGGAAAACCGTCCCCTTACCGGGCTCGCTGTCCACGCGAATCTGGCCGCCGCATTGCCTGACGATGCCGTGAACGGTGGACAGGCCCAGGCCGGTGCCCTTTCCCTTGTCCTTCGTCGTGAAAAACGGTTCGAACATCCGGGTCTGGGTCTCCGGATCGATGCCGCAGCCATCGTCGCTTACTGAAATAAGGACGTGCGGCTGGTCCAGCACGAGATCCAGCGGCAGGAGATCGCCGGCGTCCGGCTCGACATTCGCGGTTTCTATGTGAATGGACCCTGTCGACTCTATGGCGTCCCTTCCATTGACGGTGAGATTGAGCAGCACCTGTTCGATCTGCGCGGAATCGGCCAGCACATTGGCCAGGTCCTCATCCAGCCGGGTGGTCAGTTCGATGGATTCGCCAGCCACCCTGCGCAGTATTTCCTCCAGATCGGTGATCAGGCGGTTGAGGTTGATGATTTTCGGCCGGGTCACCTGCTTGCTGCTGAAGGCCAGCAATTGCCGCGTGAGGAGCGAGGCGCTCTTGATGGCTTTTTGTACTTCCACGATGCCGGCGCGGGCTTCGTGGTCTTCTTCAAGACTTCGTAGCGCCATTTCGGAAAATCCTGAAATGACCATCAGGATATTGTTGAAATCGTGTGCCACGCCCCCGGCGAGCAACCCCATGGCTTCCATCTTTTGCATTTGCCGCAGCTCTTCCTCTTTTTGGCGGAGCACCTGGATGCCCGCTTCGAGTTCGGTATGGGCCTGCTTCAGGGAGCTGTCCCTTGTTTCGATCATCGCGAGCATGTTGTTGAAGCCGTTCACGAGCTGGTCCAGTTCGTTGCTGCTGCGGGCAACCACTTCGAGCGACTGCTTTTCGCGCTCCCGCGGACCTGGCTGGTCAATGTCCCGCCGGCCCGGGAAGCGCCTGGAATAGTCACCGGATTCCGCCACCCTTTTCATGAACGCAACGAATTTTTCCAGTGGGCGCAAGCTGGTCCTGACCGCCACCCAGGCCAATATCGCACCCAGGATGATCGCCAGCGCGGCTTGCGTGGCCAGCGTTTTCATCAGCTTCCGGTTGGGCTGTTTCACGGCCCGTGTGAGGGATCGCAGCAGGAACAACGTGACTTCCTCGCCTGCATCGTCAACCCCCAGCTTCATGGACGTCACGAGGTACTCTTCTTCACCGATCTTGGCCGTGCCGTCATCCCGTATGGCGCCCGGGGCCGTCCGGCCCGGCGAGACGGCTCGCGAGTCGTCGCCGACAGGGCCGGCCAGAGTCGAGGCGATCGTGCGGCCGCCCACGGTCACCACGGTATCTCCACCGAAAAAGGCCCTGAGATTCGGCAGAAAACTGCTATCGATCCTGTCGCCCAGCGTCAGCGTTCCGATGACGTAACCCCGCAGTTCGATCGGTGAGGACCCGATGAAATAGTGTTGGCCTTCCAGGCGGATGACGCCGAAGTTCCCGTCTCCCGTGGCGGCGGCAGGATCCAGGGCATGATTCAGCGCCGGTCGGTTCGAAAAATCCTCGCCGGTGTCCGGCCCGGTGTTCATGCGCCCCCTGGAGGCCAGCACCCTTCCTGTTTGATCGGTGACGAAAAGCACATCGTTCGGCAGCCCGGTCCAGATCTTGTCCAGTTCGTTCTGGACGGTAGCCAGCAGATCCCGCCTGACATCTTCGCTCAGGCTGTTCTCCAGCCGGTACGTTTCCATGGCGGCCCGCAGCGTGGGATTGTTGGCCACCTGGGACGATACCCAAAGCAGTTGCTCCAGCTTGTCTTCCTTGATGTTCAGAACCTGTTGCTCACTGCGGTTGAGCATGTCCTGAAGAAGCTGCTTCGTTTCGTCCCGGATCTCGATACTCAGCGTCAGGAATACGGTCGTGATCACGAAAGTGGTCAGCGCAACGCTGAGCAGGATGGCCTTCGTGCTGAGCCTGAGGGCGCCCTGTCGGAAGGCAGCACCGCGGAGCAGCCGGATTGCACCACTACGGGTCGCTTGTGGCCGGCCGGGGTTCATGCTCATGGGACCAGCCGCGAACCGAGGTCGAAGAAGTGAGACAGCTGCAGCGAAAACGAATGGCCGTCCGCGATCGGGTATCCCGCATAGCTTTCCCTGTCCCAATGATCGCCACGATAGGCGAATTTGAGCAGCGTATTGGGGCTGAAGCGGTAGCCGAGGCCCACTTCCAGGTCCCGGAATTTCTGTTCACTGGCTTTCCATGACGACTCGCCGGCGTGGCGGATGAAGGTTGCCCGGTTGACGCCAAAACGCACGGCGCCGTAGAGCCGGGGCGTCCAGGTGTACTTCAGTTCGACGTACCAGGACGTATCGTCCGACCGCTGGGGCTGAAAGGGGATTTCGTAGCGGGATACCACGAGCTGACCCTTGAGTTCCAGGTACCCGCGGCTGAACTGGAAATCGAATCCCAGTATGCTCTGGTCGAAATCTTTCCAGCCGTTCCCCGGCGGGAGGTAGGCTTCGAGGCGCCGGTTGAGATACGGCCCCTTGGTATAGGAAAGTCCGAAGCGCAGCGCCTGGATCGGTGTCACGCCGAAACCGAGCACAGGGCGCAAGGCGGAACTCGGGTATATCGGAATGTAGTAGTGATTGAAATCCGGCTCGTTGACCCATGCGGCCCGGTAATCCAGCTTGCCGGACGAACCTGCCGCCTGGATGCCTTCGGGATAGGACGAACTGTAAATGGGGGGTTGTCCGATCAGGGGATTCTGGGTGGACAGGTGGTAGTTCGAATAAGCAAACAGAGGTGAAAGGATTCTTCCGGCTTCGATGAAATAGTAATTCGATGACTGGCTGGTGTAGCGCAGCGCCAGCTGTTCGAGTTCCGCTTCAGTTTCGCGTTCACCGCTGGAATCGTCGGATTCCGCTTCTCCAAGTGCGTAGATCTGCAGTCCAGGGGTCAGTTGGAAAGCCGTCCAGAGCTGCAGGCGGCCCAGCGCTGACAGGTCCCCGTCATTTCGCGACAACAATAGCGAATCGGCGTCCGTGTCATGCAGTTCGGCATCGAAAATCCCCTGTAGAAGAAAGCGCTGCTGGGCTTCGGCCGTCATGCTCAGAAGGCAGCCGGCCAGGACCAGCGCGCCGGCGCTGAACATGCCGATGGCGGCCCCGGGGCGCCGGCTAAGGCCCGGAATCCTCATCGTCCTCGATCGGTACCGAGAGATTGATCTCGCGACTCTCGCCGGAAATCAGCTCCACCTGAATTTCCACCGGCTCGCTGCGCTCGTGCCAGGCGACCAGCGTGTAGCGGCCCGGCGGTACGCC
>CAJIBJ010000242.1_pt1 | contig 15832 bp, 15 predicted proteins | sample 9199331 | NCBI WGS metagenome assembly CAJIBJ01 (sample SAMEA7708300, study PRJEB35096) | sediment metagenome | biome: marine neritic benthic zone biome [ENVO:01000025]; feature: sediment [ENVO:00002007]; material: shallow marine sediment [ENVO:03000034] sea grass bed [ENVO_01000059] ... | reverse complement strand
GCCGGCAAGTACTGGCCGACAAACTCGGGGTGCGGCCAGTCGGCGTCGAGCGTCACTTGCGTGGTATCCGCCAGCGGCAGGAAAACCAGGGCGTCGCTTCCGGCCAGGTTGATCTCGAGGCGGTATTCGCTCTCGCCCGCCTCCCGCAAGGCCCGTCGCTGTTCCGGAGACACCACGAACTGCAGGCCGCTGATGACCTTGTCATGGACCGAAAGGGGGCTGGCAGGGAGTTCCAGTCCACCAAATTCCAGAGGCAGGATTTCCCGCACGCCCCGCACATCGCTCAGCGGCAGCCACAAAATCAGGCTCCCCCCGGGCTGCATCGCGTCCAGGCGCTGCCAGTCCACGCGACCCGTGATCGTCATCCGGGCGGTGTAGACGGGCACTTCGTAGATGCCCAGCCTGCGGTTCTCCGCCGCCAGGCGGGTGTCGATGCGCAGGTCCCCCAATACGCTGGCCCTCCAGGCGGGGCGTCCGCGAGCGTCCTTGTCCGGCGCGAATCGTTCCGGCGTGCTGGCCAGGGCGACCAGCCCGCCGATACTTTGCGGTCCGCCCCAACGGCTGGCGATCGTGTTTTGCGCGTCCGCCTGCATCACTTGCCGCTCCGAAACGATGGAGCGCACCATGAACAGCGGGATCAACATCGCCAGGCTCAGGATGGCGACGAACAGAAGTTTCAGGGTGGCGAGGTTGCGATCCAGCAATTGCGGCGTGTTCATCTGCATGCTCCGGACAGGGTCCCACCCATTGAAGCAGCCATCCGTGCCCCCGGCAGGCCGCCATTCGGGCAATTCAGGGCAAGGAAAGCGTCAGGACCGGAACGGCCGCGGCCGAACCCAGAGCCAGCTCGCAAGCACCAGGGCGCCGAATAGCGTGTAAATCACGATGAATACCCAGGCCGGCGCGCGGTAGTACAGCAGGGTTTCCAGCCAGTGCCCGATGAAGGAGCCGGGGTACGTCGCATCGCCCGCGCGTTGGCGCAATGCCATTTCCAGCGTGGTGAGCGGGCAGATCACGGAGAGCCAGGACTGGAGCACGACAACGGCGATCGCGCAGAGGTGCGCCAGGCGAAACCAGGGATTGCGCACCCAGCGCCAGCCGCGCAGGCCCCCGCTCAGTATCAGCAAGAGCCCCAGCACGACGAACACCACGAAACCGAAATGCAGCAGCAAAACGGCATCCGCGGCGATCAGGTAGGCACTAGAAGAATCCAAGGGGCGGCCCAGGTACGGAATTGACTACAGGTTAACAAATTGGTCGCGGGATTCGATACGGGTAACATGATCCCATGTGGAGACCCCTGCTCCCGGCCGCCGTCATTCCCCTGGCCCTTCTCCTGTTGTCCGCCTGCGCGCAGTGGTGGCAGGTCCGGCCTTACCCTGAATTCGTCGACGCGGAAATCCGGCCGGGCGACACGGTGCGTATCGAGACACGGGCCGGCGAACGCATCAAGGGGCCGGTCACCTCCGTCCAGCAGGACCGGATCGTCATGGACGATCGAATCATCTTGCTGGCCGACATCAAGGAGTTGGAAAAGCAGTCGGAAAATCCGCCAGCCAACCCCTGCAGTGGCAGTCGACCACTCGGCTGTTCGATGCCGCAATGGGCTGCCGTGCTCCACGACAGCCAAACCCGGTACCGGGAATTCTTCTATCCCTCCTGCGAACAACACGATTATTGCTACCGCCACGGCGCCGTCACCTACGGCAAGAGCAAGGACGTCTGCGACTCGGAATTCCTGCTGGACATGCAGGCGCAGTGCCAGCCGGATAACATCACGGACGTGCTGTTGCGCGCAGGTGACGGCTACAGCAGTTGCGGGGCGATCGCCCTGGAATTTTACCTGGCCGTGCAGAAATATGGAGCAGGCGCCTACCAGGGCCAGGCCGGCAGCTACTGTGCATACGACGGTCCGCCCTGATCGGGAAAGCACCGCCGATCAGACTTTGCCCGGAAACTTCCCGGGACAGCGATAGGCATTGCCGATAATCACCGAAGCATAGGTGCCGCCCAGCGAATAATCGGCCGTGTTATGGCTGTGGGACTGGGTTTCAACCATCACGTAATTCGCGCCCAGCGAAAACGCCTGGTTGCGCATTTCGTTTCTCGCGCCGACCAGCAGGTTCCGGTCGGAGGTGAAGTCCGAGGTCCAGAAATTGCCCTGGGTTCCCTGTACTTCTCCGACGAACACACAACCCGGCGGAGGCGGCTCTTCGCTTACGTAAATCTTTTCAGCGCCCGGACTGGCCTGCTTGGCTGCACAGGCGGCCAGGAAAGTGATGGACAACACAATCAACAGGTTTTTCATGTGACGCTCCTCGAGCCGGCTGTGTCTTCGACTCCGGCTCACCCTTAATCTGCGCCGATTCGATTCATTGATCAATACCTTTATTAAAGGTATTATTATTCAATACCAACCGGGTCATGAAATGAGCCAAACCAGCCACTGGATCGACACCCTGAAACGCTGCCTCAGGGCGCGTGGGATCACCTACCGGGACGTATCGGAGGCGCTGGAGCTCAGCGAAGCCAGCATCAAGCGGTTGTTTTCCGAGGAGTCGTTTTCGGTGCGCCGGCTGGAACAGGTATGCCGCCTGGCCGATTTGAGCTTTTCCGACCTGGCGCATCTGAGCGACGTCCGCTACGCGGAACGACACACTACCCTGACCCTCGCCCAGGAAGAAGCGCTGGCGGGCGATGCCATTCTGCTGAGTTACTTCTACCTGTTGCTCAATGGGTGGAATGTCGGCCGCATCGCGCGTCGATTCGACCTGGACGAACCCAGGCAGGTTCGCCTGCTGGCAAAACTCGACCGGCTGGGGTTGATCGAACTCCAACCCGGCAACCGGGTGCGGCTGCGCACGGCGCGGCGGATCCAGTGGCGGCGCGGCGGGCCGGTGCGCCGTCTTTACGAGCACGAGGTAAAACAGGCCTTTCTGCATGACGCGTTTGCGGGGATCACGGCGCATTTCGGATTCGAGTCCGCGGAACTGGCGCCGGAATCGGCGCGCCTGGTCCGGCGCCGCCTGGGCCGGTTGATACGGGAATTCGACGAACTGGCGGAAATGGACGTGAACCTGGGTCCCGGTGAGAAACGCGGCTACGGCCTGATGGTGGCGCTGCGTCCCTGGGCTTACTGGAATATCATCCTGAACGACTCTGAATCCCCGGGAGGGACTGCATGAAAACCACCAAGTCAAAAACCACCCGCCTGGCGGCAACCGTTGTCCTGTCCGGCAGCCTGCCCGTTCTGACTCAAACAGTGCTGGCCGGGGAGCAGGAAGAACTTCCGCACGCTTTCGACGCCGGCTGGAAAGGCCAGAAAACCTGCGAGGTGCTCTTCGAAGACGAATCCATGCGTGTGGGTCGGTGCGTGTTTCCGCCAGGTGTCGGGCACGAAAAACACTACCACAATCCTCACTTCGGCTACGTGCTGGAAGGCTCGGTCATGCGGATATCCGACAATGACGGCGTGCGGGAGATAACGATCCGGAACGACGCGCACTGGTCCTCACCGATGGTCACCGTGCACGAGGCGCTGAACACCGGCGAAACCACCGGGAGCTACCTGATCATCGAAACCCTGGGCGAGTGAAAAGAGACATTTTTCCGTGCTCTGCTATGGTTAGGAATAACCCTGTCCCGTAATCCGAAACTGCATGGACGCCTTTCCCATTACCTGGCGGGGCGATGAGATCGATGCGTGAAAAACATGCAGAAAGGCTCCGGAAACAGGAAAGCCAGGCGAACGTCGGCTGCGGAAATTCTGCGCCGGCTCTCCTCCGCTGACGCTGGCCCCGCTTGGGTTGAATTCGTCGATCGCTACTCCCCCCTGATCATGAAAGTCGCGAGCCGTTTCGAGTACCGCCAGGGCCGCGCCAGTGATTGCTATCTGTACGTATGCGAACAACTCAATGACAACGGATTCCGCCGCCTTCTCCGGTTCAATTCGTCGGGGGACGTCAGGTTCCGCACCTGGCTTGCGACGGTGGTGTTCAACCTTTGCGTGGACTGGCACCGCCACGAATACGGCAGGGCAACGCTGCTGCCGGCTGTCACGGCGTTGCCCGCATTCGATCAGGCCGTGTACCGCCTGGTAGTTGAACAGGGCATGGACAAGGAATCTGCCTACCAGACCCTGCGCTCCGACTACCCGGACCTGACACGTGACGTGCTCCGGAAGTCAGTGCACCGGGTCTGCTCCATCCTCACGCCACGACAGCGTTGGCAAATCACCGTCCGGCAACACCGCAGGCGCTCTCCGGCGGGCAGTTCATCCATGCTTACCGATTCCCTGCCGAACCCCTCGGCCAGCCCTGAGGACGAATTCCAGAAGCAGCAGGACCTGGAGGATCTGAGTTCGGCCATGAACTCCCTGTCCTCCCGGCAGAGGCTTCTGCTGCACCTGCGATTCCAGGAGGGCCTCAGCCTGTCCAGGATTTCAGAAATGATGCAGCTTGGAGACAGTAACCGGGCCTGGCGACAGGTGCAGTCTGCGTTGAAAAACGTTTTCAGTGCCATGCAGGAAAAAAACTCGGCGAAAAAGCGAAAATTCTGATTATCGCTCCGTAATCGGAAAGCGATGGACTATTACAAGCACACTGACCTGTTGATTCTGCAATCCGCGGAACTGACCGGCCGAACGCCTTTTTGCCCCGAGAACCAGGTCATCGCAAGCTACTTCGATGGCGGCCTGGGCCGGGAACAGCGGGATACCCTGGAGCGCCACCTGGCCGATTGCCGTTTCTGCCTGGCGCGAATCGGCATTCTGAATCGATTGCAGACTGAGGGCGACGCCGCGCCGGTCTCCGAAGAGGACCTGGCCGCGGCCAAGCTGCTCGCCCGGAAAGCCCCCGCCAGGAATTGGCGCCGCATGGGCCAGCTGGCTGCCGCCGCAGTGATCGTCCTCGGCGTGGCGCTGGTCCTGAATACCCGCCTGATGACCGTTGAAACACCCGGGGCCGGACCGGTATCCGATCCGGTGGAGAGCGGCCGCCAATTGAGGAGCATCGACCGTAACGCCACGCGCCTCGAGGTCCTGATCGATGCCCCGTCCGGGGCCGTCACGCCCGGATCGGCAGTCCGCTGGGCTGAAGTCAGCGGCAGTATCCACTACAACATCCACGTGCTGTCCGCGGACGGCGATGTGCTCCTGACAGAACGAGCCCAGGTCACCGAGTGGACGCTGCCAGGGGAACTGCAACTCAATCCAGGCAGCGACTATTTCCTGCGCATCGAGGCGGTGCTGCCCGACGGCGGCACGCTGAACTCGAGGCACATCCGGTTCAAGGCGGCGGAGTGGCGCTGAGGTGAATCTGAATCAAACCGCCCACCTCCTGTTTCTGCTCGGCATGTTGATGCTGGCGCCGAAAACCTTGCCGGCTGACAACCACGCTGTCGACCCGGAACTCGAGTCCGCGATCAGCCTTTATCGCGCTGATGGCGCCGAAGCGGCGCTGCCGGAATTCGAGCGCCTTGCGGCCCGGTACCGCCAGGGCGGCGACCAGGTCAGCGCGGCAATGGCCGAACGCTACCTGGGGGAATGTAACTGGCGGCTGGGAAACTATGATTTGTCCCGTGCGCACCTGGACAAAGCGCTGGCTGAATCACGCCAACTGGACCGGCGCCTGCAGGAGGGCAAGATCCTCAACGTGCAGGGGCTGCTGGAATGGGACCTGGGCAACTACGCCAGCGCGATCGATCGCTTCCGCGAGGCGAGCGCCATCGGCGTTGAACTCGGTAACAGGCGGCTGGCCGGGTCCACGATGAACAACCTGAGCCTGGTCTACGACGAACTGGGTGACTACCCGACCTCGCTGAAACAGTACGAGGAAGCGCTGCAACTGTACGACGGCGCTGACTTCCCGCGCGGGGAAAGCGACACGCTCGGCAATATCGGCGGCGTCTACCTGCTGCTCGGCCGCTACCGGGAGGCGCTGAACTACTACCAGCGGGCCCTTGCGATCAGCGAAGAACTGGAATCCAAGGTCTCGATGAGCCTGGATCACGGCAACCTGGCGCAGTGTTACCTGGGGCTTGGCCAGCTGGACCCGGCGCTCGAGCACTCGAACCAGGCGCTCGACCTGGCGCGGGAGACGGGCATGCGCAAGGAAGAGGCGCTCTGGCTGCGCGGCAGAGGCAATATCCGAATCCGCGACGGCTACTACGACCTCGGTCTGGATGACCACCGGGCGGCGCTCGCCGTTTACGAGGAAATCGAAGCCCGAGGTATGCTGCTGGACGCCCTGCACGACATGGGGCGAATCCACCTGCTGCTTGGGGACTTGGCTACCGCGCGGAAATTTTTTGAACGGGGGACTGAGCTGGCATTGGAGCTCGGAGTTGCGCAGGCCATCACGGCAAACCAGCTTGCCTTGGGCGACCTCCAGTTCCGCCAGGATCACCTCGCCGAGGCCGAAGCCCTGTATCGCCAGGCGCAGCGACGGGCGGCAGACGCGGGTGAACTGAACTTTCAGGCCGACAGCCTGCTGCGCCTTTCGCTGGCGCACCGCGAGATGGGGCAACTGGGCCTCGCCGCTGCGGAAGCGCGGGAGGCGCTGGCGATCGCCATGCAGGCCGAGGCTGCGGACAACCAGGCCGAAGCGTGGTTCGCGATCGGCGAACTGGAACGCCTGAAGGGCGGGGAGGCATCCGCGCTGGAGGCCTATTCGCGGTCTGCGTCCGCCGTCGCGGCGGGCGCCAACCCCGATCTGCTCTGGCAAATCCATTACGGCATGGCGCGCGCCAGGATAAAGGCGGGAAAGCGTGAGCAGGCCCTGTCCGACCTGGAAGATGCCATACGTGTCATCGAAAGCGTCCGGGAGCGCCTGCGCGAGGATCGTTTCCGGGCCGGCTACGTACAGGACAAGTACGAAGTTTACGTGGCGCTGGTTCGCCTGCAGATGGAACTTGGCCTCACGCAGCAGGCATTTTCCTCGGCTGAACGGCTGCGCGCCCGCAGTTTCCTTGACCAGTTTGAACGCGCCGACCTGACCGTAAAAGCTGGCGGAGACGACCTCGCCGAGTTCGCGCTGCGTGAACGCATCAGGCAGCTGCAGAACGCACTCGAAGAGGAGAGCAATCTGCCGCAACCGGAACGCCGGCAACTGGCCGTAAAAACGTTTTCCAGCGAACTGCTCGAGGCCGAACGTGAATACCAGGCGTTCCTGGATGACCGGGCCAGCCGTTCGAACCTCGGACGGGCCGCGCGGGTGCCGGCCCCAACCGAGATACAGGCCCGGCTGCGCCCCGGCCAGGCGCTGGTGGAGTTCGTTATCGACAGCGACCGGGTGATGATGTTCGTCATGAAGCCCGGCGATTTGCATGCGGTCAGCAGCGAAATGGACTCGGGCAACCTGTTCGCCAAGGTCAACCTGGTTCGAGAGCTGATCCAGGACCCCTCCAACGAGTTCTGGTGGATTCCCGCCGCCAGCCTGGCCGAATCACTGGTTGCACCGCTGCAGCAGGAATCCCTGCTCGACGGCGTGAATCACCTGTACCTGGTCCCCCATGGCATCCTGAACTACCTGCCGTTTGCGCTTCTTCCGGTTGATGCGGCGACCGGTGGGCAGGTACTCGTCGAAAACTACTCACTGTCCTACTTGCCGGCCGCTTCCGCCCTGATCCACGACCGGCCGGAAACCCGTACCGGTGAGAGTCTGCTGGCCCTGGCGCCCGAACGCTCCAGCTTGCAGTATTCGGAGCAGGAGGCCCGGGCCATCGCGGCAATGTACCAACCGGAATCCAGGTTGCTGCTGGGAGAGACGGCGACCGAAAGCGCCTTCAAGGAACAGGCCGGCAACTACGGAATGCTTCACCTGTCCACGCACGGCTATTTCAATTCACGCAACCCGCTGCTCTCCGGGCTGGAACTGGAGGCGGACGGCCGCAACGACGGTTACCTCGAAGTACACGAAATCCTCAGGCTTTCCCTGGACGCCGGGCTGGTCACGCTCAGCGCCTGCGAGACCGGGATGGGCAGCGGCTACTTCAACCAGATACCGGCGGGCGACGATTTCGTCAGCCTGACCCGGGCTTTTCTTTTGGCCGGCAGCCGCTCGGTCCTGGCGACCCTGTGGGAAGTCGACGACCGATCCACTGTGGACGTGATGAAAGGTTTCTATGCCCGCCTTGGCCAAAGCCCCGGCGGGCACAGCCAGGCCGACGCACTGGCTGAAACGCAGAGAGAACTAAGACTATCGAAGAACTATCGCCATCCGTTTTACTGGGCGCCTTTTATATTGGTGGGTCAACAACACCGGGCAGAAAGCGCGCCATTACTCGCGAGACGAGGAAAATCCCATGACTGACGCACAAAAGACCGGATTCATTCGAATATCCTTCCTTCTCCTCATACTGGCAGCCAGCCAGGTAGCAATGGCCGCACCGCCCGTCAGGGTCGAGTCGGCCACTCCGTCAGAGGCGGAACAGCAGACCACCGGGCTGGAGATCACGATCGGGGGCAGCGGGTTCGACACCGCGCCCGGCGCGGTCACTTCAGTCAGGTTCCTGCTGCCGTGCGAAGCGGAACCCTGCACCGACACCGGCGGTGTGGATGTCACCACATTCACAGTGCCCAGCAAGAAAAAAATCATCGCCACCATCGACGTGGGCGAATTTGCGATCGTCGATTTCCGGGACATCGAGGTGCAGATGACACGCGGGCGCGGCGGAAAGGGCACGACGCTGTTCTCCGTTCGCCAGAAGAACACCGGCGGTCCGCAAACAACTACCTGCACCGAGGCCTATTTCCCCGGCCGTCCAGGCATATGCACCGACATGGGTGGCAACGACTGCGTCCTGGGGATCGGCAACCCTGAGCGGATTAAGCTGATGACCGAGGATTGCAAAACGAAGGAAACCATCGTGCTGCCCAACGGCGGTTCGCTGGTCTCCAATGCCAACATCGAATCCCCGGCGGATTACAAGACGCTGACCGCGGCCCTTGGTTTCACCGGCACTACCGTGATCGCCAACGCGGGCCACCGGGCGACCGTGCGCGCGCTGAACATTACGATCGAGAACGGTGTCGCCACGGGATGCGGGGCGGGAATTGAGTCCGCGATTCGTTTTGTCCTCGACGGCGCCGGAATCACCGAGCTTCCAGATCCGGACGATCCCAACCGGGCGTCCCTGCTGTACGTCAATAACGTGTACCTGACCACGGTGGCCGGCGCACCATTGTGCGAGCCCATTGTGATGGCCCGCAAGCAGGCCTATACCGACGACACGGGCGGTGCGACCAACGACTGGAGGATCTATGCCTCCGGCAACCACGTACCTACCGGAAGTTATAGCCGTACCGGAATCCGTTTCGAGGGTTTCAAGCAGCAGGAGGATATCAATCCGCCGAGCGTGGACGCCAACGTAATCGGCGCGCCGGACTGCATGGGAGCCGGCGATGCCGTGGGCATCAGTTACGGCCCGCTGATCGCACGCGATTTCGATCCCTCGTCCGAGGCCCTGATCGAGAGCAACACGGTGAACCTGTCAGATGAACAGGGCTGCACGGGAACTGTTGGCGTCCTGCTGTTCGGCGACAGCGACACCGACATGGAAGGAAAGCTCAACAACAACATGGTCACCGGCGGGGACGTCGGCTTGGTGATCGACGCTTCTTCGAGCACCGACAGCGTGAACATGAAAGGCAACACGCTGACCGGTGAAGGGGGCGACGCGGCGGTCTGCAGCGACATACCCGTGGATGAGAAAGGCAAGCCCAACCAAATCAACGGCGCCTGGGGCGTCGAGTTCGACCTGGTACCGCCGTGTGACGGCTCGTAAACCGAAGGCTGCCGGGGCTGGATTCTGATTCACGATCAGTGATGAATCCGGCCCCGTATTTTTTAACCGCCCTCCTGGCGGCACTGGCGATCCATCCCGCCCCGGCCCGGGCGGATCCGATCATCGTCATCGGCGACAGCTGGGCCCAGCCCATCGGCCGCCAGTTGCGCGCCGTACTCGCCGAGGAGGGACACCCCGACGTCCCGGTGGAGGTCACTCCCTACTGGGGCGGCCCCAGAAACTTTGATTCTCCGGAAGGTTTCGAAGCACTCGAGGAATGGCTGGAAAAATGGCCCGACGCCAATATCCTCTACATGATGATGGGGCAGAACAACTGGCTGTGCTGCTGGGACACCGGCATGATCGGCAGCCAGGAAGAGGCGGACCTGTTCGAATCCATCATCGGCCACACGGAGAACGTCGTGAACCACATCTGGTCAATCCGGCCCGACATCCGGATCGTCTGGACCGCCGGCGAGTACTTCCGGCCGCACCATCTCGGCACGCCGCCGCAGATCAACGCCAATCATGACCGCCTCGCAGCGCTGGCGCTCGACTATGCTCAGGGCGTTCCGGGACTGACATTCATCGACTGGAACGGCCACCTGCAGGTCACATATGGGTTCGATGGCGTGGCCCATACACCATTCGATCCGGACTACGAAATACCGCCCGGCGACCCCTCGCTGCCCGATCCGGGCCTGCCCAGCCCGAACGACGCGTTCCGGAACGCAGCCCACCCCACGAACGCCGGCTACCGCGTCCTGGCGCGGGCGCTGTATGAGCACTACCTTGCTTCTGAACTCGACCAAGGCGGATTCCACATCAACGCAGGCCTGAGCGATGCCTGGTACAACCCGGAAACCGCCGGCCAGGGTTTCGTGATCACGGTTTTCCCGGTCATCGGGCAGGTCTTCATGGCGTGGTTCACCTTCGACCTCGAGCGGCCAGACGGCGAAGCGGCCGAGCTGGGCGATCCCGGGCACCGTTGGCTGACCGCCCAGGGCCCCTATGCCGGCAACCAGGCCGTGCTGGACCTCTGGGTCACGGAAGGCGGGCGTTTCGACTCGGCCGACCCGCCGCCGGAGCCCCGTCTCGACGGTGAGATCGTCCTGGAATTCAGCAATTGCAACGAAGCCACCTTGACGTACCGCATTGCCTCGATTGGCCGCGAGGGAACCATAGCCATCGAACGGGTGGCTGGCGACAACATTGCCCTGTGCGAAGCGCTCAATCCACCCCCGTGAAGAAAAGGACTGGACGAATCTGATATCTTGGTGTGGCCTTGAGACCGAGAATCGTCAAGTCCCGCGCGGGTGTAATTGCCAGTAGCCTGTTCCTGCTGCTGGCGGTCGCCGTTTTCTGCTGGATATATTTCATCGCCTTCAGGAATCCGGCAGACTCGGGCGAGTCTGGAATACTGCTGCTGCCTTTCGCGATGCCATGGATTATGTGGCTGCCCGTCGAGTGGCTCGGGCCGCTCGCTGGTTTCGGCTGCATTCTGTTGAACACCATCCTGCTCTATCTGGCATTTGGAGGCCTCCGACTCAAATGAAGATGACTGTTGTCGCTTTCACCCTGTTATCGGCCCTCCTGTGGGCAGCGTCGACGAGGCTGCCGGGGCCGGATACACTTTTTATTCAGTATCCGGCCCCTTTATTTCCAATCGTTGAGCCAGTTCCTTGATCAGACAGCGGGAGAGGTATCCTGCCGAATCGCAAGCCGGTGAAGCAGCATGGCCACCACAGCCAACGCCAGCAGGCTCAGCACCGGCGCCATCACCAGCGCACTAGAGACGCCACCCACGGCCAGCATCAACTGCTGTTTCCAGGGCGTGGCGCCCAGCATTTAACCGCATTTCAGGTCCTGAAGGTTGTCGCCGCCGATACAGGCCGCACCGCAGACCACGGCGTCGGAAAGAAATTGTAAGAGCGAATTTATTCGCGATGGTTTTGTGTATTTTCCTTTTTTACGGCATCAATAAAAACAAAAACCTAAAACCATCGCGAATAAATTCGCTCCTACTTGGCGTAAGAAGTCGCGATGTTCGGGCTGGCCGGATTAACGTCGATCGAGCGGGAGCGCGGAACCACGACCAAATCCAGGTCCTCCATCGGGATGGCGCCGAACAGCACCTGGTCACCCATCACCAGCGCTCCGACGAATCCCTGACGGTTTTTGAAACGAACCTGGAGCGGCCCGACGTAGGCAATCGATTGCCTGCTGCCGTCCGCGAGTATGATCTCCCGTGACTCGAGGGTCGCGAGCTGCAACTGGAGCCGTACGTGATCCGGGATGCACAGATGAGTGGCTCCCGTATCCGCCAGGACATCCACTTCCATGGCTTCGAGGTCAGGTCGCCCGGGGTTGCTCAGTTTGACTTTGGCGTTCACGAGTCCCATCTTGTCATTTCTTTCCGAAAAACTGAAATCGATGCCCATGGTGCCGTCCCGCGTAGGCTTGATCGCCAGCCGCCTGTTGCTTGCACTTCTGTTCACGGCAGCAGCCCCCGGCCTCGCTGCGAACCAGCAACCACCCATCCCCGCCGGTAATGGGGGCTATGACGATCTGGTCGCCCTGCTGGACGAGTTCCTCGAATGGAAAGACCCGCTGGGAGCGCAGCCCCGGCAGATCATCCGGGACGTGGCCGGACAGGCAATCGAACCCGTTCCGGACTACAGCGACGGGGCGCTGGTCGATCAGCGCCGGCAGATGGCGATTTTCCAGGCGCGCATCGAGGACATGAACGTGGCCGCCTGGGACCGTGGTCAACAGGTCGACTATCTGGCCGTGCGCTCACGCCTCGATCAACACGACTTCGTGCTTCGGCGATTCCGCCCCTGGTCCCGCGACCCCGGCTTCTATGTCGATCGCATGCTGCGGGTGACCTTCACCGAACTGCCGGTCAGCGGCGTGGAGGAGGATGAATTTCTGGCCCGCCTGCGCGCCATCCCCGTGCTGGTCGAGCAGGCCAGGAAGCACCTGGACGAGGTGGCGGCGGACTATGCCGACCTGGCCATCCACAACCTGGCGAACTCCGACGGGGTCGGCCACGGCTACCCCTACCGGGCGGAACCCCCGGCGGGGGTGCTGGGCTGGTACGACGATCTCATGCAACGGGCGGCGGTGCAGCCCGGACTGCTGCCCGACATCGAAGCCGCCCGCGCAGCCGTCGCCGGCTTCCATGAGTGGCTGATAGCGCAGCGGCCCGGCTGGACGTTACCGGCCGGTGTCGGCAAGCGCGCCTTCGACTGGTACCTGGCCCATGTGAAGCTGATGCCCTGGACTTCCAACGAACTGGTCCTGCTGGGCCGCCGCGAGCTGGATCGCCTGTGGGCCGACTACGCGCTGGAGCGCCATCGCAACCGCGGTCTGCCGGAACTCGAACCCGCAAGGAGCGCCGCGGAATACCAGGCCCGGATTGGCGCCACGGATGCCCGGATACGCGCTTTCCTTGAAGAGCAGGACATCATCACCGTGCCGGCCGACATCGGCGAACTGGACACCAACGCGCCCTGGATCGTGCGCCCGGCAGGGCGCAACTTCTGGGAGGAAATCCAGTTTCGCGATCCGCACCCGGACCACCTGCATGCCGTGATCCCGGGACACCGCTTCGACGGCATCCTCGCCGATCGCGACGACCACCCGGTGAGAAGCAGGATCTACAGCGCCTCGCGGGTCGAGGGCTGGGCAACTTACCTGGAGGAAGCCATGCTCCGGGCCGGGCTTTTCGCCGATCTGCCCCGCGTGCGCGAACTGATCCAGATTTTCGGCATTTTCCGGGCTGCCCGCGTGCCGGCGGACGTCTGGCTGCAGAGCGGCGAAAAAGGGGTGCAGGAAGTGGTCGATTACTGGCTGGCGCGGGTTCCCTACCTGGATGAGAACGTGGCGAGGGTAGATGCCGAAATCTACCTGCGCCGTCCGCCCGGATACGGGATCGGCTACACGATCGGCGCATTGCAGGTTCAGCGCCTGCTGGCGGACGTAAAGCGCCTGGAAGGAAAGGAATTCTCCCTGAGGGAGTTTCACGACACGATCATGCAGTCCGGCCGCCTGCCGTTGTCGCTGTTGCGCTGGGAGATGACCGGGCTGGATGATGAAGTGCGCCGGTTCTGGCGCCGCGAGCCGATGCCCGAGTGACGGCCGGCTTCAGCCGAAGATCTTTTTCATCAGCGGTGACACCCGCCGCATCCCGACCATGGCGGTCACCGTCAGCATCCCGGCCATCATCGCGCCGGTGACGCCGCAGGTCAGCGTGTCCTGGCCGGTCAGCCAGAGCCCGGGTATCCGCGTGCGGGGGCCGAGCCAGTCCTGCTGCAAGCGCTCGGGCGAGTGGTCCAGGCCGTACAACTCGCCGCGCCGGTAAGCGCTGAACCATTCCGTCGAGAGGGGGGTCGAGACCTCGTAGTAGTCCACTTTGCCCTCCACTTGCGGCAGCTTGTCGTAGAGGTGACGCATCAGGCGTTCGCCCAGTTCCGCCTTGAAGCGCTCATAGTCCTCGCCCCGTTTGCCCCAGGTCGTTCCTTTCCAGCGCTCGAACCATTCATACGGCGCGGGCGCCACGATCTCGATGGTGGCCGTGCCGGGATGGCGGTTCAGGTAGTCCGGGTCCTTCGCGGAAGGGAAAGAAATATAGACGACCGGGAAGGGCGCCACGGGATCGTCCATGAATGCCTGCACCGCGCCGTCGTAGTCGTTGGACGGGTAAATCCAGAAGTTCGTATTCGGCAGGCCGAGTTCTGCCGCGGTGCCTTTCAGGCCGATGTAAACACCCAGGTGCCCGATGCTCGGGCGGACCTGGTCCAGCAGGCCTTCGTAACCGGATTCGCGGACCGCCTGGTCGCTGAGAAGGTGCGCGAAGGTATTGTCAATGCCGGCTGAAGACACGACGCAGGGACAGTCGATGCGGTGCCCGTCCTCCATCTCCACGCCGCTTACCGCCCCATCCGTGACGAGGATGCGCTTTACCCTGGCGTAGGTGAACACCTCACCACCGGCCTCGTGGATTTTCGGAATGATGGTATCGGCGATGCGCCAGGAGCCGCCAACCGGATAAAAACCGCCGTACAGGTAATGGCGCGCGATCATCGCGTGCACCATGAACGCCGATTGCTTCGGCGGCAGGCCCATGTCGCCCCATTGCCCGCAGATCGTCGCAATCAGGTCGGCGTCGTCCGTCAGTTCGCTGAGCACGTCCCAGGTGTTCCGGTACATATGGGGCGGCATCTTCCACTTGCGGTACGGTGCCGACACCGCTCGCTGCCAGGGCTTCAGGGCGCGCTCCATGCCAAACATGGACAGAGCGCCGCCCACTCCGGTCAGTAATTCCATGTAGCGGTCGATGGCCTGCTCTTGGGCAGGAAATTGCGCCACCAGGTTGTCGCGGAATTCCTTTTTGCCGGCGCGGGCGCAGTACACCTTCTCACCGATGTAGAAACGATCGTACTCAGCGGCCATAGGGGCCCAATCCAGCTTGCCGCCGGAAAGGAAATCGAACAACTTCCGGGTGCGGGTGGGCGCGCCCACGTCGCCGATGTAGTGGACGCCGACGTCCCACTCGTAGCCGCCCCTCTCGTAGGAATGGGTATAGCCCCCGGCCGTGTAATGCTGTTCCAGCACACAGACTTTCCAGCCCAGTTCACTCAGCAGGGCGGCCGTGGTCAGACCGCCCATGCCCGAGCCGATGACCAGTGCGTCGTATTCCTGCGCCAGGCGGCCGGGGCGGTAGCGGTAACCGATCCTCAGCGTGCTGGGTTTCAGCCGGGACAAGGTTCAGCCTGTCTCGGAAGGGCTGCCTGTCAAGACAGGATCGCCTGCATGTAGGGGCGCACCCGGGCGCGGGCGCGTTCCGTACTCTCCAGCGCCTCCAGCCGCGCAAACCAGGACTGGATATTGGGGTAGTCATCCAGTCCGAAACCAATGAAGTTGACCTGCTCCATGTAGCCCAGTGCGAAACAGTCGGCAATGGAAAACGCATCGTTCGCCAGCCAGGAATTCTGCCCCAGCCAGACTTCCAGGTTGGCGAACTGCTGGTTCACGAATTGGGCCG
>CAJIBJ010000206.1_pt1 | contig 15879 bp, 13 predicted proteins | sample 9199331 | NCBI WGS metagenome assembly CAJIBJ01 (sample SAMEA7708300, study PRJEB35096) | sediment metagenome | biome: marine neritic benthic zone biome [ENVO:01000025]; feature: sediment [ENVO:00002007]; material: shallow marine sediment [ENVO:03000034] sea grass bed [ENVO_01000059] ... | reverse complement strand
TCAACAGCGTCAGCAGAACGGCCGGACAGCCGATCCGTGTAAGAAAGGTGTTTAAGATGAATATCGAGCTCTTTCACCGCGTCAGAAGGATCAGGGACTGTCCTGTGCGCAGGGCCCCGGCGAGTCGCCGTGACCCAGGTGGACCAGGTTGTCCGCGCTGGAAACCGTCAATGTTTTTCTGCCGTCGTGACAAACGAGCTGTTGTCCGTAGCGCCGGTCATCGATGGTCTCGGTGGCGCAGGAAACGAGACACCAGGCAGACATGAATGCGATAAAAGTCCGCACAGCGATGTAACTCAGCCCTCCTGCAACAGTTTGCGCAGGTCAATGATCGCCGCATTGGCCCGGGAGATGTAATTGGCCATGATCAGGGAGTGGTTGGCGAACAATCCGAATTGGCTGCCATTGAGCACCATGGGGCTTTTGAGGGGTTCCTGGGTGGACTCCAGCTCGCGGATGATCTGCCGGAAGCTCACGGTTGCATTCTTTTTGCGCAACACGTCCTCAAAATCCACCTCCATCGCATGCAGGAAATGGACAAGCGCCCAGGCGGTTCCCCGCGACTCGTAAAATACGTCGTCAATCTGCGTCCAGGGAGTCTTGACCAGCACGATTTCCGGCGATTCGGTGGATTGCCGGGCGTCCGGATCGCCGGACAGGTCGGTGTTGAGCCGGGCCTGGCCGACACTGGCGGAGAGCCGCTGGGACAGCGAACCCAGGCGTTTCTCCACGATGGCCAGCCAGTCGGTCAGGTTGTCCGCACGCGCAAAGAATTGCCCGTCGGGCTCGCTGGGAGAAGAAAGGCGGCTCAGGTAGCGCTCCAGCGCTTCAGCGCCCTTGCGGTACCGCCCCTCGGTATCCGGCGGAATCCAGCGGCCATGGTCGTAGTGGAACAGGGGGTCAGCTTCCGCCAGGTCGATATCCTCGGTGGACTGGGTCTGCGAGCGGCTGAAATCGTTTCTCATCGCTCTGGCCAGGTCCCTGACCTGGGTCAACACGCCGAATTCCCAGTTGGGGACGTTGTCGAGAAAGATCCAGGGCGGCATGATGTCGTTGGACATATAACCCCCCCGCTTGTCGAGCATTACGCCGACAGTTTCAATCAACGTTGACGTGGTCGTGTAGCCGGTCACGACCTTGTGATGATGCTCCTGGGCATGGAGCGTCGCCTGGGCGATGGGATTGAATGGGTCCGGCTCGTGATTCAGATAAAACATCATCACCAGGCAGATCAGAATCAGGGCGGCCGGGATACTGACCCACAAGGCGCGGGCCCTCAGGGATATTTGCTTGATCATTGCCCAAACATACCAGAAGGCGGAGCCTTTCGCGCGGGAAGCGGGCGGCTTTTTTGTCAGGAGTTGTCGGACACCGGCAAGATCGAATTGTGAATGGTGGCGTACAGGCTGCTAACGCCCTGGTTTTCGGAGCCGATTATGGCTGCCGAGCCGTGTTCCAGATCGACCAGGATCGCTTCCATGTGGTCGAACCCGAACGTTTCCCGGTCCGCGACCTCGGTTTCGGGCATGTAAATCACCGTGACCGGCCCGCTGTCGGTGTTCAGGACCATATGGACGCCTTTACCGTCCGGAGTGGGGCAATACTTGATCACGCTAACGATTTCGCTCAAGCCAGGGGAGGCCTGGACATCGAGTTGTGACAGGACGGACTGGACGTCCACAGCGGATACCGAATCGGAACGGGCCAGCATTTTCGCGCCGTCGTGGCGATAATGATCGAGCACATATTCCTCGACCGAATCCCAGCTCCGGTTGGCCTTCCAGGTCAGGCCGGCCGCACCAACCGCGACCACCAAGCTGGCCGCCAGGGCCATCGGCCACCAGCGTTTTTGCGCGGACGTCTGGCCGGTGGCGCTTGGTATGGCCATAATTTCCCCAACCAGGTCCACCGGGGCCGGAATCGACAAGGCGCGCTCCAGTTTCGCCTCGAAACGCTCCGCGTCGGCAGCGGCTTCCTCGAATTCGGGCGCAGTCTGGCGTGCGCGCAGGAACTCCGGATCCCTGCTGCGGGGTTCGGCTCCCAGCCATCGCGTGAATTCAGAAAAGTTCATGGACATTTCCTGTCACTCCATCCTTCTGCAAGCGCTTTTTCAACTGTTCACGTGCCCTGAACAGCTGGGTCATAACGGCGCTCTTGCTGACATCCAGTGTTTCGGATATCTCCTTGCAGCTGTATCCGAGCACCACCTGCAGCAGCAGGGGCTCGCGATACTTCGCGTCCAGTTTCATGATGCCCTGGCGCAACATCCGGACCTCGGTCTGGTCGTCCGGCGCCAGTTCAGTGTCTTCGGGAACGACGACCTGGTCGATGTCCGTGAACTTTGGCACTTTCCGCTCGAAGGTCCGGGCATACTCCCGCCGCAGGATCGTGATCAGCCAGCTCTTGGCGGCCTGGCTGTCCTTCAGCTTGTCCAGCGCTTTCCACGCTCTCAGGTACGTCTCCTGTACCAGGTCCTTGGCCAGGGCATCATTCCCACAAATCCACATGGCGTACCGATACAAATCGGTGCCATACGCTTCAGCCAGCTGATCGAACTTCGCCTGACGGCCGGCTTCAGAGTTCATGACCGGAATTGTCGAAGAGTTCTTGCAAAAGAATTGCCCATTCCCGGGGGGTTGCTGCCAAGGAGCCCTGAACAATAACGTGAGCCCCCGTGCGGGCGCAACCGTCATGATGTGACTAATGGCACTTAATTCCTGCGTCATGAATCCGCACTCTTTCGCTTGATGCGTCGCCGCCTAAAGCTTAACCTTGGCTGTTTGTTACGTGATGACGCAGGGCCGGGAGCCTGAACATGAATATGAACTTTGACCAAGCGCGCTTCAACATGGTGGAGCAGCAAATTCGTCCGTGGGAAGTGCTGGACAGCCGGGTGTTGTCCCTTCTGGAAACCATCCATCGCGAGGATTTCGTTCCCGTCCGCTATCGGAAGCTCGCGTTCGCGGACATGGACATTCCCCTGGCCTGCGGGCAGCAGATGATGCGGCCGAAAATCGAGGCCCGGATGCTTCAGGCGCTGGAACTGCGCGAAGAGGAAACCGTCCTCGAAATTGGTACGGGCAGCGGCTTCGTGACGGCCTGCCTGGCGTCGCTCGCCAAGCACGTCGTCAGCGTGGAGGTGTTCGAAGAACTGCACGATCACGCGTCTTTGGAGTTGAAAGACAAGGAGATCACCAACATCGAGCTCTTCCTGGGCGATGTCATGAACGGCTGGCAACCGGAACTGGCGCACGACGTGGTCGTCGTCACCGGATCGCTTCCTGAAGTGACCGAACAGTTCAGGGGCTGGGTCAATCCGGGCGGCCGTCTTTTCGTCGTGACCGGGGAGTCGCCGGCCATGGAGGCGCGGTTGCTCACGCGGCTCGACGCTACCGAGTGGACCGAGGAAAGCCTGTTTGAAACGGATCTGCCCAGGCTGGTGAACTCGGAACCACCACCGGAATTCGAATTCTGAGTTTTTGGAGTCATCTATGTCATACAAGAACATGATTCTCAGCCTGATCGGAGCAGGCTTGCTGATTGCCTCGCCCGCATGGGCGGTCGACCTGGTGGGAGTCCACGACCTGGCCCGGGATAACGATCCCCGGCTGAGGGCGGCCGAATTCCGGCGGGACGCTACCGGTGAAAACCGAAAAATCGCACGCGCGAACCTGCTGCCGCAGCTCGGGGCTTCCGGCTCGTGGAATTGGGGCACCAGCGAAACCACGGTGCCGGGTCTGGACATCGATGACAGCGATATCGACAATCACAATTACCGGGTTGAACTGCTGCAGAGCATCTATAATCAGGCCAATTACGAAGGCCTGGATATCGCCCGCGGCCAGATCACACAGGCCGATGCGATCTACGCGATCGTGTACCAGGATTTTCTCCTGCGCGTCGCGGAAGGTTATTTCCTGGTGCTTACCTATACTGATGGCGTTACGTTCGCCGAGGCCGAGGAAAAGGCGTTTCAACGCCAGTTCGAGCAGGCCGAGCAGCGATTCGAAGTCGGCCTGACGGCGGTTACGGACGTGCACGAGGCCCGAGCCAGCTACGATAACGCGCGCGCGCGCGCGATCGTCGCGCGTAACGATCTGGCGGACGCCAAGGAAGCCCTGCGGGAACTGACCGGGCAGTATTTCGAGCAGTACGACGCCTTGCAGGAAGTGTTGCCGCTGGTGGAACCCGATCCGGGTAACGCCGACCGGTGGGTCGATATGTCTATGCAGAGCAATCCCTCGGTCCTGTCGAGCCGGGCGGCCGTTGAAGTGGCCGAGGCCAATATGCGACTGGAGCGCAGCGGGTACTACCCGACCCTGGGCCTGAGCGCCTCCTGGAACCAGTTCAAGAACAACGAGTACCAGTTTAACGACTTCATCGACGGCAGAAGCGTGAATACCAGCCTGAAACAGGACGACACACGGGTTGGTCTCCTGCTCGACATCCCTATTTACCAGGGCGGACGGGTCACCTCGCGGACACGCCAGGCGAAATTGCTGCTCGACGCCACCGGGCAGGATCTCGACGACATCCAGCGCGGTGTCGTCCGAGAGACCCAGAACGCCTACCGCGCGGTCATCGCCGGTATCCAGGAAGTTCAGGCTTTCGAGCAAGCCAGCATCTCGGCCGAAAGCGCGCTGGAGGCAACCCAGGCCGGCTTCGAGGTCGGTACCCGCACCATCGTTGACGTGCTGATCGCCGAGCAGCGGAAGTACCAGGCACAGCGCGACAATTCCCTGGCGCGGCACACGTACATAATCCGCCACCTCCGGCTCAAGAGCGTGGCGGGCCTGCTGACTGCCGAGGACCTTTCGGTGGTCAATCAGCTCCTGGAGTAAGAAGTCCATCGACCAGCCGCAGGGTGTGCTCCAGTGCACCCTGGCCGCTCTGCACCAGCTTGGCTCCGGAACGCCCCATCCGGTCTCTCAAATCCGCGTCACGAAACAGCCGGAGGACAGCCTCCTCCAGGCCGGCCGCGTCCTGGACGCGCAACGCCGCCCCACACTCGATCAGACGGTTCGTGATCTCTTCGAAATTGAAGGTATGAGGCCCAACGATCACGGGCCTTCCCAGCCCGGCCGGCTCCAACACGTTCTGCCCGCCGACGGTATCGATGCTACCGCCGACGAAAGCGACGTCACCGGCGGCGTAGTAACGCACCAGTTCACCCATCGCGTCGATCACGAAGCACTGCGTTTCGCGCCCGCAGGTAATCGACTCGCTTCGGAACGAAACGCGCAGACCGGCCGAATGGGCCAGCTGTGCGGCCCGTCCAAAGCGCTCGGGATGCCTTGGAACCAGGACCAGGAGCGCCTCCGGAAAGCGATCCAGGACGCCCCGGAAAGCTTTCAGCAGAGGACCCTCGTCACCCTCGTGCGTGCTGCCGGCCAGCAACACCAGCCGGTCTGTTCCCCAAGACGTCCGGATGGCCTCCCCTTGTTCGATCAAGCTGACGGGGAGACGGACGTCGAACTTCAGGTTGCCGGTGATGACCAGGCGGTCCGGAGCGGCCCCGATATCCAACAGACGCCCGGCGTCCTGCTCGCTTTGGGCGCCAATCCGCGATACCTTCGCCAGCGTCGAAGCGGTGAAATTCCTGAACCGCCGGTAATTGCCCACCGAGTTCCTGGAAATCCTTGCGTTGGCGATCATCACCGAAACGTCCCGGTCGGCGGCTTCGTGAAACAGGTTCGGCCAGATTTCCGTTTCCATCACGATCAGCAACCCGGGCCGAACGCGGTCGAAAAACCGCCGGACCGGGCCGGGGAGGTCCAGGGGGGCGTAGACATGGAACACGCTGTCGCCAAACAATGTCCGGGCGCGTTCTGAGCCGGTCGGGGTGATCGTCGTCAGGCACAGGGGTCGATCCGGATAACGCCGGAGCAATTCCCGGACCAGCGTGCTGGCCGCATTAACCTCGCCCACGGATGCCGCGTGAACAACAATACCCCCCGCTGATTCGGGCGCAGCGAAGCGGGCGAAGCGTTCTGACCAGCGTTTCAGGTAGTTGCGATTGCGCAGCCCGCGGAAAAACAGGTAAAGCAGCACCAGCGGCATGAGCAGGTAAAGAAGGAGGGAATAAAGCTTGCGCATCTGTGGTTCGAGTATATCATCGGCCCTGAAGGATCAATGCGGGAGAAAGCGCCATGAAAAGAGTCATTCGCCTGTTCTTCATCCTGACCGTGGCGGTGATCACGGCGGTGCTGTTGTGGTCGATGAACTGAAGCGCCCCGGGACCGCTTCGGTTCACCGTTCATGTCGGAGTGAGGCACCCCAAAGTCCCACCAGGAACCAGATCAGTGAAGAGGTATAGGTTCCATAAATCGCAAAGTGCGAATTCAGCGGAAACAGGATCAATAACACGGCCAGCGCGAACGGGAAGGCATCGTTCCGCTCGGCAGGCGTAATTCCCCGATAGCGACGCCACAGGAAGGCGAGGGCGGCCAGCAAACCCAGCAACCCGATCGTGCCCGTGTCGGACATCACCTCCAGCAGAACGTTATGGGCATGTGTCGCTCCTGACTTCCCTCCCGATTTCTCGATATGGATATCCCCCGGCTCGGCATAGATCATGTAGGCACGTGGGAAAGCCCGCACGCCGACGCCGTTGAACGGATGCGCGCGGTACATGGTGAACGCCGCGGTAAAAATGGGGATTCGCTCCATGGACGAGACATCCGCGGCGGTTTCCGTGCCGGTCGTGAACGCCCTGGTCACGTCCAGGCGCTCCTGGAACAACGGTGAGGCTAAATAGGCGGTTGTCAGCACGAGCACGGCCAGCACCGGGATCGTGATGATGGTGCGACGCAGCTCACGGTTTTCGCGCTTGAGCATCAAGGCCATGTAAGTGGCGAGCACAACGGCCATGGTAAGCCAGCCGGCGCGCATGCCGGCGATCATGACAGCTCCGAGGATCAAAGCGAAAGACAGGGCCCAGGCCCAGGGCCGCCACTGGCGGCGCGAGTGTTCCAGGACCAGCGGTGAGAGCATCGCCAGCGTCGGCCCGAAAAACTGGTATTTCTTCACGAACAGGGCATTCAGGCGATCAGGGTGCATCGCGATGCCGAACAGGTCGCGGCCAAAGAAAAGCTGCACGAAGGCGTCGGCGGCCCAGAACAGAAGGAGCCAGGCTGTCCAGCGCAGCACGCGTTCACGAGAAGAAGCTGCATTCAGTAACACCGACATGGCCAGGGCGGCCGCCAGAAAACGCAGCGAGGCGGCGGTCTGAATCCAGCTTTTCTGGGGGTCCATCGAATCGAAACTCGAAACCAGGAGTGGAATCCAGAAGCAGAGGAACAGCGGGAGGACGAAGGACGAAGCGGATCGTATTTGCGCTCGCCCTGGTGTGGTTCTCGCAAGGAACGCCAGGGAAACCGCGAAGATCGACAGCGGGATTTCCGACAGGCGGCCGAAAGGCAGCAGGGCAATGAAAGTCACGGCCAGCCAGCTGGCCCATTCGGCTTCGAGTCTTCTCAGGAACAACATCATGGCCTTTTGTCCATCCGTGCGGAGTCGTAAACGGCAAAGGTATTTTCCATGGATTCGCGCAGACCGAATGCCGCGTTTCGGGGCACGGCCGGGCGTTGCGCGAGGAATTCCCGGCTGCGCGACAGGAGCTCTTTCCGGTTGCCGGGCTCCACTGCGCCCTCAGGAAGAAGAACCGCCAGAGTCTCCTGGACGCCGCCGTGATTCCACCCGATGACAGGCACGCCCAGGTGCAACGCCTCGGGCACGGTGCGGCCGAAAGCTTCGGGCGGATCACTGCACAGGCTGTATACGATATCGGAAATGGCCAGCCAGTCGCGCATGTCGAGGCGCGCCCCGGTGAAAGTGATGCGGTCCAGCACGCCATAACGTTCGGCCAGGCCTTCGAGTTCGTCGCGGTAGCGCGAACCGGGTTTCGCCTTGCCGACGATCACGCCTTGCAAGTCGGGGGTGTCGGGCAGAAGCCGGGCCAGCAACTCGATGAAATCCGTGTGGCCCTTGTAACGTGACAGCCGCCCCGGCAGGCACAGCAGTCGCCGGTTTCGGATTTCAGGAAAATCTCGTTGCGCATGTTCCAGCCAGGAATTCGTCGGCCGGTAGCTATACGGAAATGCGTTGTGGCTGATACCGCCCGGTACGGTGACCACCCGCTTCGGATCGACAGAAGGGTAGTTGTACAGTGTGTAGTCCCGGATGTGCTGGGAGACGGCGATGACCCGGTCACCGCCGGCCATCACCGCGCTGTAGCGGTTGACGGAATAGTGTCCGTGAACGCTGGTGACATAAGCCGGCCGCCGTTCGGGGTCCATGCCCCGGAGCGCCAGCTGGCAGATCCAGGCGGGCAGGCGTGAATGAACGTGGAGCACATCGGGCCGTTCGGCTTCCAGCCAACTCCGCAGGCGCCGGATGTATCGCAGCGTCCGGGGGCGCTTCTTGCCGATGGCCCAGTCGAGATGTTCGGCTCCGCAGGCCCGGGTGCGCTCGCCCAGCGGGCCATCCGCCGCGATGACCGTGACCCGGTGCCCCGCCGCCGTCGCGAACTCGCTCAGTTCGACGGCGACCAATTCGGAACCGCCCAGGTTCAGCGACACCAGAGCCTGAACGATATGCACGGCTTGCGGCCGGGTCAGTCAACCAGGCGATAGCGGGCGCTGCAGTAGGGGCAAACTGCCGTCCCGGTGTCCTCCACGGGCAGGTATACCCTGGGGTGGGAATTCCAGAGTTTCTGTTCCGGCGTGGGGCAGGACAGCGGCAGGTCGCTCCGGCTCACCTCGTATTCCTGCTCCGTGTTGGCGTTGGCCAGGCTGGAGTTGGCCGCATCGGTGGGGTGTGTCACGTTTAAAACTCCCCGGTTTCCCGGTGTTCCTGATGAATGCTTCCGCGTAGTTTACGGCAGAGCCGCTCAAGATGCTCCCATTTTGCGCCTGAAAACCAGGGCGGATTCACGGGTATCGACGGGCTCGCTTCCTTTGTCCTCCACCAGCGAAGCCAACAGCCGCTGGCGTCGCAGATGGCAGGAGGTGTCGTGCAGTTTTGCGGTTTCTTCCTCGGTCAGCCAGCCGATGCAAGCCAGTTCTTCGAGTTGGGAAAGCGTGCCGGTTACCTGGATCATCCGTGGAAACAATCGCGCCGAAACCAGAACACCCAGTTGCGCCACGAACTCGATGTCGATGAGCCCCCCGGGTTCGTGCTTGGCGGACTGTCGGGCGCCCCCGCGGCCTGACGCATCATGCTCCTTCCGCATTTTTTCACGCATCTCCAGCAACTCGGCTGCGAGAGCGCGTTCCGCGCGCTCGCGGCACAGCACCTCCTGCCGAATTCGGTTGAAGCTTCCCGCCAGTGCTCGGCTGCCGGCGATAAACCGCGCGCGGGTCAGGGCCTGCAGCTCCCAGGTCCAGGCTTCGTTTAGCTGGTATTCGCGAAAAGCGGCGATGCTGCTTACAAGGGAGCCTGCCCGCCCGTTGGGGCGCAGGCGGGTGTCTACTTCGTAAAGCCGGCCCGAAGGCGTCATGACCGTCAGGAAGCTCAGCACCCGCTGAGCGAGGCGGGCGCAATAGCGTTCGGGTGGAAGCGGACGGTCGCCATCGGATTGCTGGTCGCCCGATTCGAACAGGAACACGATGTCCAGGTCGGAGTCGTACCCCAGTTCCCCTGCCCCGAGCGAGCCGTAACCGACGATGGCCATTCCCGCCGTGTTCAGGAAGGCGCCGTGGCGCCGACTGATTTCCTGACCGGCCACATTGAGCACACCGTCCAGCAGAGCGGCGGCAAGGTCCGACAACGCCGTCTGCGCATCCTCCGCCGGCAGGTTTCCCTTGAGCTGGGCGACGGCGATCCGCAACTCGGTGGCCAGCTTCAGGTAGTTGAGGCCCTCCAGGACAGATTCGGCGCCCTGGGCGGCTTCCAGGATACGATCGACGCTTTTCGCCAGCTGGTCCCGGTCCGGTATCTGGCGGCCGAGCGCCGGGTCGATGAGTTCGTCGAGCAGGGCGGGGAAGCGGATCACTTTCGAAGCGATCCACTCACTTCGATCGAACAGATCCAGCATTCGGTCGATGGCTCGCGGATTCTGCTCCAGCAGCACCAGGTAGGCGCTGCGCCGGCAGATTGCCAGCACCAGGTCGAACACGCGGTTCACCGAGTCGTCATCGAGGGCCAGCCGGTCCAGCCGCTCGAGAAGCTCCGGCATGAAGCGATCGAGACGGCCGTGGGCGCGCTGGCTTAGGGCTATCCGTCCCAACCGGCGCACGAAGATGCTCAGCGGGTCGTTCGCCGGCTCGGCGGGCGTTTCCACGATGTCCTGCCGGTTGATCCGCAGGCTGCGCCAGAGCTCCGACCACTTCTGGTCGGTGGGCCGTTCGCCTCTCGATGGAAATATACCCTGGAACCGTTCCGTCACGCGCTGGCGGGTCCGGGAAAGGGCTCCTTCCAGCGCTTCCACATCGTCCTCGTACATGGCGCGCGCCACTCGCTTGCGGTCCTCACCCCGCGGCAATGTGTGGGTCTGCCTGTCATGCAGCGCCTGGATCCGGTTCTCCAACAAGCGCAGGTAGGTATAGTCATGGCGTATTTCGTTGACCGTTCCGGCCCCGAGCAGGCCGAGCCGGGCGATTTCGTGCAGGGCGCTGTCCAGCGAAGGCGTCTGCAGGCGAGGCTCGCGGCCGCCGCGCAGGATCTGGAAGCACTGGGCCAGAAACTCGATTTCCCGGATCCCGCCCGGGCCTCGCTTGATGTCGTCAAGGCGGTCCTTCCGGCGGGCGTCATCGCGCACGTTGGCGTGCATTTCCTGCAGCGCTTCCACCGAGCTGTAGTCGATGTAGCGCCGGTACACGAACGGCCGGACATCTTCGATGAAGCGGTTTCCGGCTTCGCGGTCGCCGGCTACCGGTCGGGCCTTGATCAGGGCGTATCGCTCCCAGTCCCGACCTTCGCGCTGGTAGTACTGCTCCAGTGCGGCGAGACTGGAAGTCAGGGGACCGGAGTCGCCGAAGGGACGCAGGCGGGTGTCGACGCGGAAACAGAAACCTTCGGCCGTGATCTCGGACAGGCTGGTGATCACCGCACGTGCCTGGCGCGTGAAAAACTGGTCGTTGGCCAGGCCGCCCCGGCCGTCGCAGCTGCCTGTTTGCGGGTAACAGAAAATGACGTCGATATCGGACGACAGGTTGAGCTCTCCGCCGCCGAACTTGCCCAGGCCGATCACGAAAATACCCTGCGGACTGCCGTCTGGCCCACGCGGCGTTCCGTGATTCTCGACCAGACGGCGGTGATGCTCCTCGATTGCGGCCTGTAGACAGATTTCCGCCAGCGACGTCAGGCTGGCGAACGTCTCGGACAACGGCGCCAGGCCGCAGAGATCCCGCCAGACGATGCGCAGCATTTCGCGGTTGCGGAACCGCCTGAGTCCGTCTTCCAGGCCAAGTTCCCGGGTCGTCCCGGACAGGCGGGCGACCTCCGGGGCGCAGGCTTCGTCGAGACCCTCGGCCCAGGCGGGGAAACGGTCGAGAAGGGCGGCGGCGAAGTCGCTGCAATAGCGGATGTGTCCGAGCCGTTCTTCAGGCGGCACGGTGACCGGAGGAAGGATGTTCCAGCCCGACTTTTTCCTGGTGCGCGGCATTTTCCAAGTATAAAGGAGACCTGCCTGCGTGCTTCCGCTTTTGTGGATTCCATGGGTGCTTGTTTTAAAACCATCGCGAATAAATTCGCTCTTACCGCACGATCATGCCGTGACAATGTAAGAGCGAATTTATTCGCGATGGTTTCTAATGAGCTCCTTGCAGCATCAACCTGGCCGAAAGCGACTCGCCGCCCTCAGTCTGAAGCTTCTGCCGATGGCATGTCCCTGACATGCAGGTCCCGTTGCGGGAAAGGAATTTCAATCTGGTTTTCGCGGAATCGCTTGATGATCTCCCGGAAAAGGTAATGGGTTACGATACCGCGCTCAGCCGGGCGCCGGATCCAGCACAACAGTTCGAGGTCGATCGAGTTTTCCGCAAAAGCACGGATACGGACCCGCGGGGTCGGTTCGTCAACCACCTTGTCGTAATCCTTGGCGATTCCCTTGAGGGTTTCGATCACCTTGTCGATGTCGCTGTCATAGGCGACCCCTATCGGAATCCGGATCCTGTGGCGCACGTAAGGGCCACCACTCTCGTTCACTATTTTGGCCGTACCGATAATCGCATTGGGGATCGAGACCTCCACGTCATCCCGCGTGATCAGGCGGGTGGAGCGGATGCCCAGGTTGGAGACCACGCCGCGCTCACCCGTGTCCAGCACGATATAGTCGCCGATCTTGTAAGGCGCATCCGCGACGATGGAAACACCGGAAATCAGGTTGGCCAGCGTGTCGCGCGCGGCGAAACCGACCGCGATGCCGATGATGCCGGCCGAGGCGACCCAGGCCGTCGCGTTGATCCCCCAGACCAGGAAAAACAGGTAGACGAACAAGCCGGCAAGGAGCAGCTTGATGCTCATTTCCCACAGTGGAACGGTGCGCGGCTGAAACAGGTGGAAGCGGTCGCGCTGCGCCTCGAACGCCTTCAGAATGACCTTGGTGGCCCGGAACCATGCACGCCCCCAGAAAAGCAGCAGCGCGGTGATGCAGACCTTGACCAGGAAGTGCTCGATGGCGCCAGGGAAATCGAGGGTAGCCAGCGCCAGTACCATGGAGAACGTCACGGTCGTCTGCATGACCGGCGAGGTCAGGTAGTGAGCGATCTCGTAATCCAGCTCCGACTTGACGCTCTTCCGGAATCGGTCCAGCAGGAAGTGGATCACAGATTTCAGGAGCCGGCCTATGCCGTAGCCCGCTGCGACCAGGATCAGGGCGATCAGGAGGGGAAAGTCCTGCAGGAAATCCCAGACCTGGAGCATGGGTTCGTTCAGATGTGGGGAAATGTCGAAGCCGACGATTTTATCGGCCAGCGATTCCGTCACGATTTCTTCGGTTCCAGCGGTGTCGCCGGCTCCGGATTCCGCGGCATCTTCGTTATGGAATGCAGTGTGAATCAACCGTTTCATTTCTTCGTCTTGATGGTATCCGCTTCGATGTAAATACGATTCACCGAGGGAATGGCCTTGTGGATTTCCGCCTCGATCCGGTCAATGGTTTCCTCGATCTGGTCCGAAGTCAAATTGTCCACGAAATGGACGTCCAGGTTGACGAGGACCTCGTTCGGTCCGAAATACAGGCTCAGAGGGCGCCGGTAAACCGAGACCCGGGAATCGTTTTCGAGAATGCGCTGTATTTGCTCGATGTCCTCGGGCAGCAGGCCCTCGCCGACCAGTAAGGCCTTGCATTCCGCGGCGAAGAACAGGGAAACGCTGAGCAGCAACACGCCGATCAGCACCGAACCCAGACCGTCGAAATACACCCAGCCGGTGATGTGTCCCAGCAGCACCGAGAAAAACGCGATCAACAGGCCCAGAAGGGCCGCGCTGTCCTCCACCACGACCGCGACCGTCGCGGTGTCCTTGCTGTCCTTGAGCGCCCGCATGAAGGGCTTGTTCCTCCGGGAGGCGTTGAACTGCTTCAATGCCACTTTCAGCGCGGCGCCCTCGAAGACCATGGCCATCACCAGCACGACATAATTCCACTGGACGTTTTTCAGCTCCCGGGGGTGGAGCAGGTGCGCGATGCCCTCGTAGATCGCGATCCCGCCCCCCAGGGCGAAGATCAGGATGGCCACCACGAAACTCCAGAAAAAGATCTCGTTCCCGTAGCCGAAAGGATGTTTCTCGTCCGGCGGGCTTTTGCTGAGGCGTATGCCGAACAGCAGCAGTATGCCGTTGCCGGTATCGACCAGCGAGTGAATGCCTTCGGAAAGCATGGCCGAGGAACCCGTAAAAAAGGCGGCCACGAACTTGCTCACCGCGATCGCGGAATTGGCCACGATGGCCCCGTAAATGGCGATTTTGGATGATCCGGCCACGGCTCGAGCCCGTTTTTGCGAGCCCCGATGTTAACAGAACCGGACCTCGCATCCATCAATCAATGCCCGGTAGAATGTTGGCCGTGAACGACAAGGCCAAATCCCTCAGCGAAAAGCTTTCCTATCGCGACAGCCGGCGGGCGGCCGAGCGTGTCATGCAGCCTGGCCGGACCCATGCCCTGCGCCGTTTTATTTCATTCATCGTGGTCGCGGGCCTGGTCCTGTACGTCTGGAGATCCCTGACCGGCGACTTCCCGCCCGAGCAGCGCGCCGTGCTGTTCCTGTTCCTGCTGGCCGTCGGCCTGTGGATCACCGAGGCGGTACCGGCGTTCGCGGTCGGGCTGCTGATCATGGGCTACCTGGTGTTCGTGCTCGGCACGACGCTGATCCACCCGGAGCCATGGGACGTCAGCCCCTATTTGAACACCTGGTCGAGCCCGGTCATCTGGCTGATGCTGGGCGGCTTTTTCATGGCGGAGGGCCTGTCCCGGACGGGGCTGGACCGACAGCTCTTCGCCCTGGCCATGCGCCCGGCCGGCACACAGCCAGGCCGCGTATTGCTCGCCGTGATGCTGACCAGCGCCGTGGCCTCGATGTTCATTTCCAACACCTCCACGACCGTGCTGATGATCGGCGCCGTCGTGCCCCTGGTGCGCCAGATGGGCAAGGACGAGCCGTTCGCGAAGGCCCTGATGATCGCCATCCCGCTTTCCGCTTCCGTGGGCGGTATGGGCACGATCATCGGCAGCGCCCCCAATGCAATAGCCGCCGGCGTGGCCGCGGGCTACGGTCCGGGAATCAATTTCGTTGAATGGATGGTGATCGGCGCTCCGGTGGCGTTGGGCCTGGTGGTGGTGGCCTGGTTGTTCCTGCTCAGGCTGTACCCGGCGGCGACGGCGGAAGTCAGCCTGGAAATACAGTCCGGAGAAGAACCCGAGATGCCTGGCCGGCGCGAACGCGTCATCGTCGCCACCCTTTCCATCGTGACGGTCGGCCTGTGGATGACCACGCCCCTGCACGGCATTCACGTGGCGGCGATTTCCCTGATCCCGATTGTCGGCCTCACCATGACGCAGGTGCTGGGCGCGGCCGTGGTGCGGGGCCTGCCCTGGGATACGCTGATGCTGGTGGCCGGTGGGCTTTCACTGGGCGCCGCCGTGGTCGATACCGGGCTGGCCGACCGGCTGGCATCCTGGCTGGCGTTCCTGACCGTGTTGAACTCCGATGTACTGGTGTTCGCCGCGCTGGCGCTGGTGACGGTCGTGCTGTCCAATTTCATGAGCAACACCGCGACCGTGTCGCTGATCCTGCCAGTGGCCGTGGCACTGGTGCCGGGGCGGGAACTGGAGATGTGCCTGATCCTGGGCCTGAGCGCCTCCTGCGCGTTGCTGTTGCCGGTATCGACGCCGCCCAACGCGGTGGCCTTCAGCACCGGGGAAATCCAGACGAGAGACCTCCGGCCGGGGGGCATCCTGATCGGCCTGCTGGGGCCGGCGGTGATCATCGCCTGGGTGTTGTCGCTCAACGCCTTGCTGCGTTGAGCGAAGTCATCTCAGCCGTAACGCCCCTCGATATAGTCGGAGGTTTCCTTGTGCTTCGGCGTGACGAACATTTCGCCGGTGTCTCCGTGCTCGACCACCTTGCCCATCAGCATGAAAATGCATTCCTCGCTGGCGCGGCGCGCCTGGGCCATGTTGTGGGTCACGATCAGTATGGTGTACTTGCCGCGCAGCTCCCAAATCAACTCTTCCACCGCCTCGGTTCCTTTCGGGTCCAGCGCTGAACAGGGTTCGTCCATCAGAAGCAGGCCGGGTTTGACCGGCAGCAGGCGGGCGATGCAGAGTTTCTGCTGTTCTTCCAGTGACAGGGCGGTGGCTTTCTGGTCCAGGCGGTCCTTGACCTTGTCCCACAGGAGCACCGTTTTCAGCGCGTCTTCGACGATGTCGTCGTTTTCGCT
>CAJIBJ010000136.1_pt1 | contig 16017 bp, 10 predicted proteins | sample 9199331 | NCBI WGS metagenome assembly CAJIBJ01 (sample SAMEA7708300, study PRJEB35096) | sediment metagenome | biome: marine neritic benthic zone biome [ENVO:01000025]; feature: sediment [ENVO:00002007]; material: shallow marine sediment [ENVO:03000034] sea grass bed [ENVO_01000059] ... | reverse complement strand
CAAATTTGCTGCAGCCCCTGGTCGAGGACCTGGGCTACGAGTTTGTTGGCCTGGAGCAGTCCAGCAATCCCAAGAACCCGGTGTTGACGGTCTACATCGACAGCGAAGGCGGAATCTCACTCGAGGATTGCGAACGGGTTAGCCGGGAAGTAGCGGCACTGCTGGATGTCGAAGATCCGATCCCCGGGCAGTACAACCTGGAAATTTCCTCGCCGGGCCTCGACCGGCCGCTGTTCACGCCAGAGCAGTTCGAACGTTTTGCCGGTGAGAACGTCAAGTTGTCGCTATACGCGCCGCAGGACGGCCGCAGGAAGTTCAAGGGCCGGATTCTGGGGATGGCCGGGGACCAGGTGAAACTGGACCTGGACGGCACGGAAGTGATGCTGGACATGGGCAACGTCGCGAAAGCGCGGCTGGTGCCTGAATACGACAACCTGTTTTCAAAGAGAGAAGAAACACGATGAGCAAAGAAATCCTGCTGGTTGTGGACGCCGTATCGAACGAGAAGGGCGTCAGCAAGGACGTGATTTTCGGTGCGCTGGAAGCCGCGCTGGCTTCGGCTGCGCGGAAGCTCAGCGAAGAAGAGCGTGACGTCCGGGTCTCCATCGATCGTGAAACCGGCGAGTACGAGACGTTCCGGCGCTGGGAGGTGATCGAGGACGACGCCGAGATGGAATTCGAAGACGCACAGTTGTTCCACGCGGCGGCGCTCGCCATCGACCCGGAGATCGAAGTCGGCGGTTTCATAGAAGAGCCGATGGAAAATGCCGGTTTCGGCCGAATCGCGGCGCAGACCGCCAAGCAGGTGATCGTCCAGCGGGTCCGCGAAGCGGAACGCGCACAGGTCGTCGAGGAATATCAGGATCGGGCCGGCGAATTGATCAACGGCATCGTGAAGCGCGTCGAACGCGGAAACGTCTACCTCGACCTGGGCGGCAATGCCGAGGCTTTCATCTCGCAGCGGAACATGATTCCGGGCGAATCGGTCCGCCCTGGCGACCGTCTGCGCGCCTTCCTTTACGAAGTCCGCGCAGAACCCCGCGGGCCGCAGCTCTTCGCCAGCCGCACAATCGTGGAATTCCTGGTGTCGCTTTTCGAACTGGAAGTGCCGGAAATCGGTCAGAGCCTGCTGTCCATCATGGGCGGCGCGCGCGATCCGGGCCGGCGGGCCAAGATTGCAGTGCGTTCCAACGACAAGCGGACCGACCCGATCGGCGCCTGCGTCGGCATGCGCGGGTCCCGTGTCCAGGCCGTATCGAACGAACTGGCCGGCGAGCGTATTGACATCATCCTGTGGGATGACAATCCCGCCCAGTTCGTGATCAATGCGATGGCGCCCGCCGAGGTGGCTTCGATCGTCGTGGACGAGGAAAACCAGTCGATGGACATCGCCGTCGAGGAAACCAATCTCTCACAGGCCATCGGCCGGGGTGGACAGAATGTCCGGCTGGCCAGTGAGCTGGGCGGTTGGGAACTCAACGTCCTGACCATCGAGCAGGCCGAGCAGAAGGGTGAAGAGGAATCCAATCGTATCCTCGAGCGCTTCATGAAGAAGCTCGACGTGGGTGAAGACGTGGCCAACATCCTGGTGCAGGAAGGCTTCAGCAACATCGAGGAAGTGGCCTACGTGCCCGAATCGGAATTGCTGGAGATCGAGGAGTTCGATGAAGAAATCGTGACCGAGATCCGCCGCCGGGCCCGCGACGCCTTGCTGACGCAATTGATCGCGAAGGAAGAAATCCTCGATGAAAACGCGCCCGAAGAAGATCTGATGCAACTCGATGGCATGACCGAGCGCCTGGCCTACCGCCTGGCCGAGAAGGGCGTGCGTAGCCAGGAGGACCTGGCTGAACTGTCGGTCGATGAACTGATCGAAATTGACGAAATGAGCGAAGAAACCGCCGCCGAGCTGATCATGACGGCGCGCGCCCCGTGGTTCGCAGAAGAAGAAGAAGAATGACAAGCAGGACCGCCAATCTTCGCTAACAGGAGCTGATCTATGTCCCAAGTAACCGTTTCACAACTGGCCGATGTTCTCGGTGTCGACGCCGATAAGCTGCTCACGCAGCTCAACGACGCCGGCATCGTGGCCAGCAATGGCGATGACACGGTGTCCAACGATGACAAGAAGAAGTTGCTCGCGCACCTGCGTGCAAGTCATGGAAAAGTGGAAAGCGACGCCACCGCGCCCCGGAAAGTGACCCTGAAGCGCAAGTCCGTCAGTGAACTGCGTGTGCCTGGTTCCGGTCCGAGAGCCTCTACCCGCACGGTGAATGTCGAGGTGCGCAAACGCCGTACATACGTCAAGCGGGAAGTCGTGGCGGAACAGTTGGGCACGGAGGACGCCGAGCGCGAGCAGGCCAGGAAGCTGCTGGAAGAATCCCGTGCGAAACGTGCGGCTGGTGAAGTGGCGGCCAAGGAAGCGGCCGAACAGGTGCGCCTGAAAAAGGAAGAAGAGGCCCGAAAAGAAGCAGAGGAAATGGCGCGTAAGGAAGCGGAAGAAAAATCGCGCAAGGAAGCCGAGGAACGGGCACAGCAGGAAGAGGCCCGCCGCCGCGCTGAAGATGAGGAACGCAAGCGCGAAGAAGAGCGTTCGCGAAAACTCGCCGAAGAGAAACGGCGGCGCGAGAAAGAGAAAAGCACGCCGAAAACCCGCTATGGCCGGAAAGAACTGCACGTGGCCGGCGGAGCGGCCTCACGGCGCCGCAAGCCCGGACATCGCGTACGTCCTTCGTCGAGCCGTCCGTCCGAGCATGGGTTTTCACGCCCGACCGAGCCGGTGATGCGGGAAGTCGCGATTCCCGAAGCCATCACCGTGGCCGAACTGGCCAAACAGATGGCCGTGAAAGCCAGCGAGGTCATCAAGGTCCTGATGCAGATGGGCATCATGGTGACCATAAACCAGAGCCTCGATCAGGACACGGCGACGCTGGTGGTCGAGGAGATGGGGCACACGGCCACGCTTGCCGAAGAGAAAGACATCGAGCAGGAATTGATCGCCGAAGAGCCGGAAGTCGAGGGCGACGCCGCGCCGCGCCCGCCGGTGGTGACGGTGATGGGCCACGTCGATCATGGCAAGACTTCGCTGCTGGACTACATCCGCCATTCGCAGGTTGCAGAAGGCGAAGCCGGCGGTATTACCCAGCACATCGGTGCTTACCACGTCAAAACCGACAAGGGGATCGTCACTTTCCTCGACACGCCGGGCCACGCCGCGTTCACGGCAATGCGGGCTCGCGGCGCCCAGGCAACAGATATCGTGATCCTGGTGGTTGCGGCTGATGACGGAGTGATGCCGCAGACGAAAGAGGCCATCCAGCACTCTAGGGCTGCGGGAACGCCGATCATCGTAGCCGTGAACAAGATCGACAAGCAGGATGCAGACCTGGACCGGGTCCGGACCGAATTGTCCAAGGAAGAAGTCATTCCCGAGGATTGGGGCGGAGAGGATATTTTTGTCAACGTCTCCGCCAAGACCGGCGAGGGCGTCAACGATTTGCTCGAAGCCATCCTGCTGCAGGCGGAGGTAATGGAACTCACCGCCAACCCCGACATGATGGCCCGGGGCGTGGTGGTGGAATCCAGCCTGGACAAGGGCCGTGGCCCGATCGCGACGCTGCTGATCCAGCAGGGTACGCTGAAACGCGGCGACATGGTCCTGGCTGGCCAGGAATACGGCCGCGTGCGCGCCATGTTCAACGAGAGCGGGGAGACAATCGAGAATGCCGGGCCTTCGATGCCCGCGGTGGTGCAGGGCCTTTCCGGCGTGCCGGCGGCAGGCGACGAAATGCTGGCGGTCGCGAACGAACGCAAGGCCCGTGAAGCAGCGTCACTGAGGCAGGATCGCCAGCGCGAAGGGCGGCTCGCCAGGCAGCAGGCCGCCAAGCTGCAGAACCTGTTCGAGAACATGGGCAAGGAAGAGCAGAGCAATGTGAACCTGCTGATCCGGGCCGACGTGCAGGGCAGTGTGGAGGCGTTGCGCGATGCGCTGACCAAGCTCAGCAACGAAGAAGTCAGGGTGAATATCGTGGCTTCGGGCGTTGGCGCGATTACCGAGAACGATGCCTCGCTGGCCCAGGCATCCGGCGCGATCATCATCGGGTTCAACGTCCGTGCCGACGCCACCGCACGGAAGGTGATCCAGGAGCACGAACTGGACCTGCACTACTACAGCGTGATCTACGAGGCGATCGACGAAGTGAAGATGGCCATCTCCGGCCTGCTCGGCACCGAGGTCAAGGAGCAGATCATCGGCCTGGCCGAGGTCAAGGACGTATTCCGTTCATCCAAGCTGGGTGCGATCGCGGGTTGCCTCGTCGTCGAAGGTGTGGTCAAGCGGCACAACCCGATCCGCGTTCTGCGCGAGAACGTCGTGATTTTCGAAGGCGAACTCGAATCCCTGCGCCGCTTCAAGGACGACGTGAAAGAAGTTCAGTCCGGCACCGAGTGCGGTATCGGCGTTAAGATGTACACCGACGTCAAGCCCGGCGACCACATCGAGTGCTTTGAGCGCGTGGAAGTCGCCAGGACACTCTGAGGGAAATCGCCTTGCCCCGTGAATTCAAGCGATCGGAGCGCGTGGCCGGCTCCCTGCGAAGGGAACTGGCGAAGCTGATCCAGATGGAGGTCAAGGACCCGGATGTGGGCTTCATCGGCCTGTCCGACGTGGAAGTGACGCGCGACCTCGCCCATGCAAAAGTTTATGTCACCGTGTTCGAGGAAGACAAAGCCGCGGACAGCCTGAAGGCGCTCAAACGCGCCGCGGGCTACCTGCGCCGGCGGCTGAGCCAGGAGATGCGGATCCGGTCCGTGCCTGAGCTTCATTTCCTGCACGACGCCTCGGTGGAAACAGGGCAGCGCATGGACAGCCTGATTGATGCGGCCGTTGCCTCGGACCGCCAGGACGCGGGAGAGGCCGACCTCGACTCCGAAGAATGAGCCGGCGGCGCAAAGGAAGGGACGTCCACGGGATCATCCTGCTGGACAAGCCGGCGGGATTCTCATCCAACCAGGCCGTACAGAAAGTCCGCTGGCTCGTGCAGGCGCGCAAGGCCGGCCATACCGGCAGCCTCGATCCGTTCGCTACCGGCATGCTACCCATCTGCCTTGGAGAGGCCAGCAAAACCGCCTCCTTCATGCTGAACGCTTCGAAAAGCTACCTGGCCACGGCATTCATCGGCGCCGCCACGACGACGGGGGACATCGAGGGTGAAATCCGCCGGGAAATGGATGTGCCGGAAATCGACGAGGCCCGGATCCGGCGCGTACTCGAAGAATTCCAGGGCGAAATCGAGCAGGTTCCGCCAATGTACTCCGCCCTGAAGCACCAGGGTCAGCCGCTCTACAAGCTGGCGCGCGAGGGCCGGGAGGTCGAACGGAAAGCGCGTCAAGTCCGGATACACTCCCTGGAGCTCCTGGCCTGGCGTGCTCCCCATCTGGAATTCCGGGTCCGATGTTCCAAGGGAACCTATATCCGGACCCTGGCCGAAGACATCGCCGAACGGATGGGCAGTTGCGCCCACCTCAAGGCGCTGCGCCGCCTCGAAGTGGAGCCATTTCACGAGGAGGGCATGGTCAGCCTGGAAGAACTGGGCATCCTGGCGGAAAACGGAACGGTTGAAAGCTGCCTGCTGCCGGTGGATTCCGGACTGTCCGGCTGGCCAATCGCCGAGCTCGACGAGGCACGGGCCCGGCGTTTCAGGCATGGAAACCCGGTCTTGTCGCCTGGCGGCTCACCGGGCCTGGCCCGCGTTTATGGCCCTGGGAATTCCCTCCTGGGAATCGGCGAAACCGACCCGGACCATCAGCTGAAACCCAAGCGTGTCTTCAACCTCCCCGCGGCCGACTATACCTTGAAAAACAACAAGTAAGATCGTCAGCTCACGAGCTGATGATTTTACTTGTTTATCGATCAGACTAGGTATACACTACGCGCCTGAATTTACACCGGGGCTTCGAAGTTTTTGCAAAGACCCTTGAATTTCCGGGAAATTTCCCGGCGGGTTTTTCCAAAGGCTTCGCGGCTCTAGATATGGAGAAGGAACCATGTCTTTTGATGCAGATGCGAAAGCAAAAATTGTCAGCGAGTACGCTCGTTCAGAAACTGACACCGGATCTCCCGAGGTCCAGGTGGCATTGCTGACCGGCCGTATCCAATATCTCACCGACCATTTCAAGGCTCACAAGGGCGATCACCATTCAAGGCGCGGTTTGTTGCGCATGGTGAATCAGCGTCGCAGCCTGCTCGATTACCTCAAAAAGAAGGACATCGAGCGTTATCGCGACCTGATCAAGCGTCTCGGTCTGCGACGCTAAGCGTCGCTGCATCACGACACGGCCTTCGCTCTGGTAGACGACCCGTCTGCCGGAGCGCTCGCGTATACGGCTTTTAATTTTCATACAGGAAATGACAGTGAACAAACTGACCAAGACATTCAAGTACGGAGACTATGACGTCACGCTGGAAACCGGGCAGATCGCCCGCCAGGCCAGCGGCTCGGTTAAGGTGACCATGGGTGACACGGTCGTCATGGTGACGGCGGTGGGCCGGAAGGAGGCCGATCCGGGCCGTCCCTTCTTTCCGCTGACCGTGAATTACCAGGAAAAATTCTACGCGGCCGGCCGCATTCCCGGGGGATTCTTCAAGCGGGAAGGGCGTCCGACCGAGAAAGAGACGCTGACCTGCCGCCTGATCGACCGGCCGATCCGCCCGCTCTTCCCCAAGGGGTTCATGAACGAAGTGCAGGTGATCGCGACGCTGATGTCGTCCAACCCGGAAGTCGACGGCGACATTCCGGCCCTGATCGGCACCTCTGCCGCGCTGGCGCTCTCCGGAATGCCCTTCAACGGCCCCATCGGCGCCGCCCGCGTGGGTTACATCGACGGTCAGTACGTTCTGAACCCGACAGCCAGTCAGCTGGAGGATTCAGATCTCGACCTCGTGGTTGCAGGTACTGAAAGCGCGGTGCTGATGGTCGAATCGCAGGCGAAGCTGCTCTCCGAAGACGTCATGCTCGGCGCTGTTACCTTCGGCCACGAAGCTTCCAAGGCTGTCGTCCAGGCCGTAAAAGAACTGGCCGACGAGGCCGGCGTCGACGCCTGGGACTGGGAAGACCCCGTCGTGGACGAAGCGCTGGCGTCCCGCGTTGCCGATCAGGCTACCCAGGGTCTGACCGACGCCTACGCCATCGCCGACAAGATGCAGCGTCGCGATGCCATTTCGGAAGTAAAGAATTCGCTGATCGAAGCCCTGTGCGACGAGGAAGATGAAAACGCGCCGTTACCCGCGGACGTTTCGGGTGCATTCTCCAAGCTGGAGAAAAAGCTGGTTCGCGAGCACATCCTGTCCGGCAACCCCCGGATTGACGGCCGCGACCTGAGCACCGTCCGCCCGATCTCCGTGGAATGCGGCGTGCTGCCGCGCGCGCACGGCTCGGCGCTGTTCACCCGCGGTGAAACCCAGGCGATCGTGGCGACCACGCTCGGCACCGGCCGCGATGCACAGATCATCGACGCGGTCACCGGCGAATCCAAGGACCCCTTCATGCTGCACTACAACTTTCCGCCGTTCTGCGTTGGGGAGACGGGCTTCATGAGCGGGCCGAAACGCCGTGAAATCGGACACGGCCGCCTGGCGCGCCGCGGCGTCGCCGCGATGCTGCCGACGACGGAGGATTTCCCCTACGTCATCCGAGTCGTGTCGGAAATCACAGAGTCGAACGGATCCAGCTCGATGGCCTCGGTTTGTGGCACTTCCCTGTCCCTGATGGACGCCGGTGTGCCGGTGAAAGCCCCGGTGGCCGGCATCGCGATGGGCCTGATCAAGGAAGGCGACCGTTTCGCCGTGCTGTCCGACATCCTCGGCGACGAAGACCACCTGGGCGATATGGATTTCAAGGTGGCTGGAAGCGAGGAGGGCATCACCGCGCTCCAGATGGACATCAAGATCGAGGGCATCAACGAGGAGATCATGCGCATCGCACTCTCCCAGGCCCGTGACGGCCGCAACTTCATCCTGGGTGAAATGAACAAGGTCATCAGCGAGTCGCGCAAGGAAATGTCCGAGTATGCGCCGCGCCTGATGACGATGAAGGTGCACCCGGACAAGATCCGTGACGTGATCGGCAAGGGCGGCGTCACCATCCGCTCCATCACCGAGGAGACCGGTTGTACGATCGATATCGCCGATGACGGCACCGTGACCATTGCTTCCGTGAACAAGGATGCGGCCGACGAAGCCCGCCGGCGGATCGAGCAGATCACCGCCGACGTCGAGCCGGGCCAGATCTTCGAAGGCAAGGTCATCAAGATCATGAATTTCGGCGCCTTCGTATCGCTGACGCCGGGCCGCGACGGCCTGGTGCACATTTCACAGCTCTCCAACGAGCGCGTGGAAAACGTCACCGATGTCGTGAAGGAAGGCGACATGGTCAAAGTGAAGGTCCTGGAAGTGGACAAGCAGGGCCGGATCCGACTGAGCATGAAGGCTGTCAACGAAGACGACTGATCCGGATTGCGGGATCGAAGAAAAAGCGGCGCCCTGGTGGCGCCGTTTTTGTAGGAGCTAATAAATTCGCTCTTACGTCATTTGCCGAGGATCAGGTCAGCGGCTTTTTCAGCGATCACCATGGCCGGCGCATTGGTATTGCCGGCTATCAGCGTAGGCATGATGGAGGCGTCCACCACGCGAAGGGACTCCAGGCCATGAACCCTCAGTTCCGGGTCGACCACCGCCATATCATCCTGCCCCATCTTGCAGGTTCCGACCGGGTGATAGACCAGCCCCAGCCTTTCCTTGGCACGGGCCAGGATTTCTTCGTCGCTCTGCGCGTCCGGCCCTGGATTCAGTTCTTCGCCCCGGTAGTCGTCGAATGCAGGTGCAGCCAGGATTTTCCGGGCCAGGCGAATACCCGCCACCAGGATTTTTCCGTCGTCCGGGTGATCCAGGAAATTCAGATCGATACGGGGCGGCTGGTCCGGATCGGCCGATTTCAATGTGACCCGCCCCCGGCTTTTCGGGCGCAGCACGCACACGTGGCAGGAATAACCCTTTTTGGCCATCAGCCACAGATCCCGGCCGCTGTCGTCGTAGAGCAGCGGCAGGAAATGCAACTGGATATCCGGTGAGCCCAGGTCCGTGGAAGTTTTCAGAAAACCGCCGGCCTGCGTCACCGACGATTCCAGCTTGCCTTTCCGGCCCGCCAGGTAGCGGAACAGTTCCGGGGCCATGCGGATCAGGCCTGCGGGCGACGAGGTGAAGCCATCGCCCTTTCTGCTCCGTTGAAGCACGCAGGAGTCCATGTGCTCCTGGAGATTCTCCCCGACGCCCGGTAACCCGTGGACCGGTTCGATGCCGGCCCCGGCCAGATCTTGCAGGTTGCCAATGCCCGACAGCATCAACAGCTTGGGCGAGTTGTATGCGCCGCCGCTGACGATGACCTCGCGTTGCGCATGGATACGCCTGGTTTTTCCCCTGCGACGGTATTCGACTCCGGTGGCCCGCCTGCCATCGAAGAGGATCCGGTTCGCCCGGGCCCGGCATGCGACCGTGAGATTTTCCCGCCCCCTGGCGGAATGCAGGTAGGCATGCGAGGCGCTGCAACGCCGCCCGTTCGCGATGGTGAACTGGTAGAAGCCCACGCCTTCCTGTTCATCGCCGTTGAAGTCGTCGTTGACGGGATAGCCCGCTTCCCGGGCAGCCTGCAGGAAACGATCGTTGATGGCGTAGTAGTTGCGGCAGTCGGAAACCCGCAGTGGTCCGGATCCTCCGTGCAGGCGGTCCGCCCCGCGCTCGTTGCATTCGTTTTTCCGGAAATAGGGCAGGAGGTCATCGAAGGACCAGCCGGTGTTTCCCAGCGCCGCCCAATGGTCGTAATCGGCGCGATGTCCCCGGATGTAGATCATGGCGTTGATTGCGCTGCCGCCACCCAGCGCCTTGCCCTGTGGGCAGAAGATGGGCTGTCCGTGCCGGATATCCGCTCGTGGTTCCGAATCAAACTTCCAGTTGTACTTGCGGCTGAACATGAAATAGGCGAACGCGCCGGGCGTGTTGATGAGCGGGCTGCCGTCTTCCGGGCCGGCCTCGAGCAGGCATACGCTGTGGCGGCCGCTTTCCGTCAGGCGATTCGCCAGCACGCAACCGGCCGATCCGCCACCCACGATAATGTAGTCGAACCGTTGCTCAGACATGCTTCATTTCGTCCTCAGCGATTGGCGATGACCGACCCCAGATTTTCGAATTCCTCTTCGATACAAAGCGCCAGCCGGTGCAGTTCCGGCAGGTCTTTCGTCGCCACGATGCCGAAATTCAGGACACCGCTGCAGCTGAACATCGTGATGTTCATCCGCAAGCCGGGCACCAGGATGCTGATGGGAAACATCCGTTCCAGGCGCGCCCCCTTCAGGTAGAGGATTTCCTGAGGCCCGGGCACGTTGGAAACCAGGGTATGGCCGTTGGTGGGAAGGCGGTTGCTGAGACGCAGCTTGTCGATCAGTTCACCGGTCAGCGCCAGCAGCACCGTGTATTGCTGCATCGCGTCGCCGGCCACGCTCCGGAGCTGGTCCTTGACCCTGCTCAGGCTGTGGCCGACTTCCAGCAACCGGGCATGGGCGTCCTGGCCGGGTTCGGCCAGTTCGACCAGCGCCACGCCGACGCTGTTGCCTTCCTTCTCGCCTCCGTATTGACGGAGATTGACCGGCATCTGGATGGTGATGGGGTGATCGATACCATTGCCGGTTTCATCCAGATAACGGTGCAGGGCTCCGTCGATACAGGTCAGGGCCACGTTGTTCAGCGTGGACCGGCTGATTTTGCAGATACCTTTCACCTTCTCCATGGAGATCGCGGCGGTGGCGATGGTGCGGCCGGGCGTCGCGTCGCCGGTCAGCGGCGTATCATCGTCCGTGCTGAAGGGCACCGAAACGGCGCGGCTCGTGATGCCGACTTTTTCCAGGTACTGCTGGGTCGCCAGCTTTGCCATGCCGCCCGCGGTGAGCACCTGGCTCCAGGTCTGGGATGTCAGCCCGCGGATCGAGCCGGTGATCGAAGCCGGTTGCGGCTCCCGTTCCCTGCGCTTCCGGCCCGTCCGCGCCCAAACGGGTTTGAGCTCGAGGTCGTCGGGCGAGGTCGAAAGGCTGCTGCCTACCCAGCGGGTCATCGTCACACCGTCGGCATAGGCGTGGTGAATCTTGGTGTAAACGGCGAAGCGCGCGCCCTCGATTCCGTCGATCAAGTGATATTCCCACAAGGGTTTGGAACGGTCCATGACCGGTTCGTGCAGCCGGGCCGTCAATTCGAGCGCCTCGTCCCAGTGGATCGCCTTGCGATGCCCGTGATAGAAAATGTGCTCGTCGATGTCGAAGTCATCGCAGGGCTTCCAGTGCGGGCCGCGCAACCCGATGAATTCGATCACCAGGTTGAACGGTTCGGTCAAACGGCCGCCGGCCTTCAGTTCCCTGACCAGTTCGCGCCCGAAGTTACGTGGCGCCCCCCTGGGTTTCCTGAACAGCATCAAACCCGCGACGTGTTTGGGGCTGCCCTCCGTTTCGGCGAGGAAAAAGGCCAGGTCCAGGGCGGACAATCTGCGCATGGCGTTCCTTGGGAGTGGAATCTCAAAAAATGCTACCACATCCCGGGCGGGTTCTAGCTCCCGGAATTTGGGAGATTCGATAAAAAAATCGGTTGCTGCAATTGATTTACATCAATTCGCGATCATTAGCTCCGATGATCCGGGATCTGCTATCTTCTCATTGGCCCGCACTTTATCTAGGATGGTATGCTGTAGCGCCGGACCCCTGAGTTGGCGTGCCCGGCCTGAATGGGCTGATTACGAACGAAAAAGGCGATCGCATCGTCCAGAGGAGAAAAGACTATGAGACCAAAACTGGGTACAGACATCAGGCTGACCGCCTGCAGCATTGCGGTTACTGCGGCGCTGGCGGCAGCTTCACCGGCCCACGCCATCCAGTTCCAGTGGGGCGACTGGGATGGCAGCTGGGACAACACGATCAGTTACGGCATTTCCTGGCGGGTGGAGAGCCAGGACTCCGAGTTGATCGGTGGAGGCAACGGCGGCAAGTCGTCAACACTGGTCACGGACGACGGCAATCTCAACTTTGAAAGGGGAGATATCTTTTCCAATATCGTGAAGGGCACCTCCGAGATCGAAATCGATAACGGCCAGTTCGGCGCCTTCGGCCGGATCAAGTACTGGTACGATTTCGAACTCGAAAACGGCAGCCGGCCGCACGGCCACGGTCCGAACAACTACACCCCGGGCGAGGAACTCAACGATAGCGATTTCGCCGACTTCGCCAAGTTCTCGGGACTGGCGCTGCTCGACCTGTTTGCCTACGGCACCTTCGATATTGGGGAAAGCATCCTCGACCTGCGCCTGGGGCGGCAGGTGGTGAACTGGGGCGAAGCGACCTTCATCCAGGGCGTCAACATCCTTAATCCCATCGACGTATCCGCCTTCCGCCGCCCGGGCGCGCAAATCAAGGAAGGCCTGCTCCCTGTCTGGCTGGCCTACGCCAACCTGGGTCTCGGCGCGGGCTGGAGCGTGGAGGGTTACTACCAGCTCAAATGGGAAGAAACCGTGATCGATGGATGCGGCACCTACTTCTCGACCGTCGATTTTGCGGCCAAGGGCTGTAACAATCTGCTGGCGCCCGACGTGGGTTTTCCGGATATCGTCACGCAGAACATCAATAACGTATTCAAGGACCCGTTCATCGATGACGCCAGTGACAGCGGGCAGTGGGGCCTGGCGGTTCGCAAGTACGTCGACCAGATCGACACCGAGTTCGGTTTTTACTACCAGAGGCTGCATAACCGTACGCCGGTAATCAATGTCCGTTACACGCTGGATGCCATTCCCGCCGGCTCCAAGCTGGGCGGGAACCCGGTTCCGGCCTACTACCAGATAGCTTATCCCGAAGACATAGACGTCTGGGGTCTGAGCTTCGCCACAAACGTCGGTACCGTCGCCCTGTCCGGCGAGGTCAGCCTGAAGAAAGACATGCCGATAAGCGTCAACGGAACCACTGAACTGATCGGCGGACTGGGCGCCCTGGGCGCGCTCGCCAATCCGGCGCTTTGCGCCACCCCGCAGATCTTTGGCCAGTTCGGCCCCCGGGCCTGCGGCGCGATCCTCGACTTCGCCACCACCGGTGACGGACTCGCGCGCGGCTGGGACCGTTTCGACGTGACCCAGGCGCAGACGACCGCGCTTTATTTCTGGGAGCAAGGCCTCGGCGCGCAGCGCGTGACCCTGATTGGCGAAGTGGCCTGGATTCACGTCGACGACCTCCCCGACGTTTCGGTCATGCCTTACGGCCGTAACCCCGTCTTCGGCCCGCCGGTCAACCTGGGCGGCTTGAACGACAAGGGCTTCGTCACGACGAACTCCTGGGGCTACCGCATGCGCGCTGCGGCGAACTACCCCAACGTGTTCGCCGGCGTCGAACTGACCCCCAGCATCGCCTGGGCGCACGACGTGAACGGCACTTCGCCGACACCGTCCTTCCTGGAGAACCGCAAGGCGCTCAGTGTCGCGCTCGGCGCCAATTACCTGACCAAGTACCGGGCGAGCCTCGCGTATACCTGGTTCATGGGAGGGGACGCAAACCCGGCGACGGACCGGGATTTCGTTTCGTTCACCGTTTCAATGGATTTCTGATCACGCATTCAGCTTAAGGAGCTAAAGAAAATGAGATACATTTATACGAAAGCTGCATTGTGCGCAGCACTGGCGCTGAGCGTGACCGCCGCGGTCGCCAAGGTGCCGGAATCCGAATTGGCGCAGCTGGACCAGGACCTGACCCCGATGGGTTCGGAGCGTGCCGGCAACGCCGCGGGAACCATTCCCGAATGGACCGGCGGATTCAGCCAGCCGGACGGAAGCGAAGTGATCTCCAGTCACCTGGCGGACCCGTTCGCGAGTGATCAGATCAAGTTCACGATCACGGCTGCAAACGTCGATCAATACGCGGCCAACCTGTCGCCCGGCCAGGTCGCGCTGTTCAAAAAATACCCCGACACGTACAAGATGAACGTGTACGAAACCCGCCGGACGGTGGCGCTGCCGGACGACGTGTATGCCAAGATCCGGCAGAACGGCGCCACCGCGGAACTGGTGAACGACGGCAACGGCGCGGTCAATTTCGAAGTCGCCCACGCCTTCCCGATCCCGCAGAACGTCCACGAGGTGTTGTGGAATCACCTGACCCGTTACCGCGGAGGCTCCGCCCAGCGGACGTACGTGCAGGTGCCGGTGCAAGGTAACGGCGCTTACGTTCCGGTGCAGATCACCGACACGTTCACCTGGCCCGACTATCTGCAGGGAGGAAAAGACCCCGCTGCGGACCGCAACGTGTTGATCTACTTCACCTACGCCATCCACTCGCCACCGCAGCTGACCGGAACGGTGCTGCTGGTGCACGAAACGGTGGACCAGGTGAGCGATCCGCGTCGGGCGTGGCTGTACAACGCGGGCCAACGTCGCGTGCGCCGCGCGCCGCAGGTGGCCTATGACGGCCCCGGCCAGGGCGCCGACGGAACTCGCACGGCGGACGACTTCGACATGTTCAACGGCGCGCCGGACCGTTACGACTGGAAGCTGGTGGGCAAGAAGGAAATGTACGTCCCCTACAACAGCTATCGGATGCACTCGCCCGAACTCAGCTACAAAGACATTCACATGAAAGGCCACATGAACCAGGACTACGCCCGCTATGAACTGCACCGCGTATGGGAAGTCGAGGCGACCCTGAAAGAGGGTTCGCGCCACATCTACGCCAAGCGCGTTTTCTTCCTGGACGAGGATTCCTGGCAGATCATGGTCAAGGACCAGTACGACGGCCAGGGCCAGCTCTGGCGCGTCGGCGAAGCGCACGCGATCCAGTACTACACGATCGATGTGCCCTGGATCACCAACGAGACGCTGATGGACCTCAACGACGGCCGTTACCTGACGCTGGGCCTGACCAACGAAGAGAAGAAACCCTACATCTTCGGCCTGGAAATGAAACGCCGCGATTACGACACGGGAGCACTGAGACGTCTTGGTAAACGCTGAGTCCTGCACGACAAGCCAGGGGCCGGCCGTTGGGCGGGTCTCTGGCTTTTATTTTAAGCCTCTGCTTTAATCCATAGGAGGCAAGGTATCGGAAAATTCCTGACATGAAACGAATCAAACGCAAGCTGCCCGGCATCCTGCTGGGCGCTGTCCTTCTCGCATTCCTCACTCCCGTGGCCGCCGTCGACCTGCTGGAACTGCCGGCGGTCCAGAGCGGCGCAGCCAGTCGCACGCTTCTCCTGGACGTCACGACCCGCGACGAAAATTCCTACGCTGCGGCCGGGAGCCACGGCGTGATTGTCGTTTCCTCCGACGGGGGCGAAAGCTGGGTTCAGGCTTCCGTGCCGGCTTCGGTCGCCCTCACCGGAATTCATTTCCCAACGCCTGACTCCGGCTGGGCCGTGGGGCATGACGGCCTGATCCTCCATTCCTCGGACGGTGGCAAGACCTGGGAAAAGCAGCTGGACGGACACCAGCTGAACGAGCAGATCATCGCCGTCGCCGAGCGCATCGTGGAGCAGGAGCGTTCAAAGCTGGAAGCGCTGCGCGCTGACGAAACGGTCGATGAATACGATATCGAAGATGCGGAATACATGCTGGAAGAAGCCGAATTCATGCTCGAAGGCGCGATGGACGATACGGCCGCCGGCCCGGTGCGCCCGCTGCTTGGCGTCTGGTTCCGCAACGACCGGGAAGGCTTCGTGGTCGGGTCCTACGGCATGCTGCTGCACACCCTGAATGGCGGGCAGGACTGGGAACTGGTTTCCGACCGAATGGATAACCCCGAGGCGCTGCACCTCAACCAGATCGTGCCGGCGCCGGACGGCGCCCTGTTCATCGCCGGGGAGTCCGGCTACGTTTATCGCTCGACTGACGGCGGAATGAGTTGGGACAGCCTGGAACCCGGTTACGAAGGCTCGTTCTACGGCGTCGTTCCGGT
>CAJIBJ010000003.1_pt1 | contig 16270 bp, 16 predicted proteins | sample 9199331 | NCBI WGS metagenome assembly CAJIBJ01 (sample SAMEA7708300, study PRJEB35096) | sediment metagenome | biome: marine neritic benthic zone biome [ENVO:01000025]; feature: sediment [ENVO:00002007]; material: shallow marine sediment [ENVO:03000034] sea grass bed [ENVO_01000059] ... | reverse complement strand
TCCTCCCAGGTGTCGTAGAGCTGCACATCGGACACATTTCGCCCGTCGTGCCATCCCGATACCAGGTAAATGTAACGATTGCCCCGGGGCAGGGCCACGGTGTCGTCTACCGGCAAGGGCATATCGGCGCGCCGTTTGTAGCTGCCCGTTTTAGGATCGATGATGAACACTTCCGGTGTCGACACCTCGCTGCCGTCTTCGGCCACCGTGTAGCCGCCGAATAACAGCACGCGGTCGTGCATGCCGACCGCCACGGAGGCCAGCCTTCCTTGCTCCACCGGAACGTCGGGAAACGCCCGCCACCGGGGCTGGTCGCTGGTCCAAAGCCAGGCTTCACGGCTGATATCCTTTCCGGATTTGCCCGGTCCGAGACCCATGAACGACATCAGGTACTGCACACCGTCCAGCGTGAACTCCGCCACGGCGTTGTTGCTGACGGGCTTGGGCAGGGCTCCCGGTCCCGGCGGCTGGGCGCCACTGGCTGAAGCCGCAGCTGTGGCCAGCAAAACCACGGCGAGGGCGATCAGGCCGGCCCGGGATCCCATCAGAATCAAAGCCAGCCCAGGCCCGGTCCGAAAACCAGCGCCAGCAGGGCGACGATGGCCCACATCGCGCCGACGACCCGGGCCTGCCGGCGGCTGTCGTCCATGTCGTGCACCCAGAAGGCGACCACGAAAAACCACAGGTAGCCGACGGCGAAAATCAGCCAGGGCGCGCTGGCGTTCCAGAACGGCCATTCCCAGGTGAGGGCGTCGATGCTGTTCAGGATGACCTCTGCGAAAACGCAGAAGGCCGATCCGGCAATCGCGACGAACCAGCGGTTGGGCAGGCCCAGGATCCGGGCCGACTTTTCGGGCAAAAGCATTTTCGACCAGGCAATGCCGGCGATCGCGAACATGAACATGATTTCGATGTTCAGGCCGATCAGGATCAGGTAGGCCGTGTCACCTGGCGTACCCCAAAGGGGGGCACGGCCGTTCAGGTGGAAGAAGATGGAATTGAGTATCTCGTTGATCGAGTCCGCGGCCCAGAAAGCCAGGCCTGCGTATACGGCATTCCAGCAACGGTTGTGGATTTCCTGGCCGTAAATGTAGGCGACGATGGCCAGCAAGGGGATGACGTACCACTGGAACTGGCTTTCGTCCCGCAGGATGTCCAGGGCCTGTTGCGCGAATTCGGTGGGCATGGGTGAATCATAAACGCCCTGGCGCCCGCCGTCATTCAATCCGGGCAGGGCCGTTTTCCCTCTGGGCAACGTTCCAGTGTAGTTTACGTTAACGTAAACGTAAGCTATACTGCACGACGTTTCCCGGAGGGTTGCGAAAATGTCCCGAAATTACAGTATCAGTGAGCTCGCCGGAGAATTTGGCGTCACCACCCGAACGATCCGCTTCTACGAGGAGAAGGGGCTGCTGAATCCGGAACGCGAGGGCACACGCCGCATATACAACCCCGCTGACCGGACCAAGCTGCGCCTGATCCTGCGTGGCAAGCGCCTGGGCCTGAGTCTCGATGAGAGCGCTGAAGTCATCCTGATGTACGACAGCCAGGGCAGCAACCGCCGCCAACTCGAGACGCTGATTGACAAGATCCAGGATAAGCGTGAAGAACTGATGCGCCAGAAGGAAGACCTCCGCCTGATGCTGAAGGAACTGTCGGAAGCGGAAGAAAAGTGCCGGGTGGCCCTGGCTGAATGCGTGAACGGAGAGCCAGTATTATGAATACCCACTTCCCCTCTCTTGATTTTGACCTTGGCGAGGAAATCGAAATGCTCCGGGAGGCGGTCTACCAGTTCGCCCGATCCGAGATCGCCCCGCGTGCGGCCCGGATCGACAGGGATAACCTGTTTCCGGCGGACCTTTGGCCCAAACTCGGAGAGATGGGGCTGCTGGGCATCACGGTGGAAGAACAGTACGGTGGGACCGAATTGGGATACCTGGCCCACTGCGTGGCGCTGGAAGAGATCAGCCGCGCCTCCGGTTCGGTGGGACTGTCCTACGGCGCGCATTCCAACCTCTGCGTGAACCAGATCCGCAAGAATGCCAGCGAGGAACAGAAACTGCGATACCTGCCAAAACTCTGCTCCGGCGAGCACGTGGGCGCGCTGGCGATGTCCGAGCACAATTCCGGCTCCGACGTCGTTAGCCTGAGTCTGCGCGCAGACAGGGACGGCGATCATTACGTGCTCAACGGAAGCAAGATGTGGATTACCAACGGGCCGGAAGCCAGCATTTACGTGATCTACGCGAAGACAGACCCGGGCGCCGGTTCCGGCGGAATCACCGCTTTTATCGTCGAGCGGGACACTCCGGGATTCAGCCGCGGCGAAAAACTGGACAAGCTGGGCATGCGCGGGTCCAACACCTGCGAACTCGTGTTCGAGGACTGCCGGGTGCCGGCCGAAAACATCCTCGGCCGTGAAAACGGGGGGGTGCGCGTCCTGATGTCGGGGCTGGACTACGAACGCACGGTTTTGGCGGCCGGTCCCGTAGGATTGATGCAGAACTGTCTCGACATCGTGGAACCCTACATTCACGAGCGCAAGCAGTTTGGCCGAAGTATCGGGGAATTCCAGCTCATGCAGGGCAAGATCGCGGATATGTACACCACGCTGAGCGCGTCCCGGGCCTACGTGTACGCCGTGGCGGCCAATTGCGACCGCGGCCGTGAAGAGCGCAAGGATGCGGCCGGAGCCATCCTGTTCACTTCGGAGAACGCCACGCGGATGGCGCTGGAGGCGATCCAGTGCCTGGGCGGTAACGGCTACATCAACGACTATCCGGCCGGCCGCCTGTTGCGCGACGCCAAGCTTTACGAGATCGGCGCCGGGACGAGCGAAATCCGGCGGATGCTGATCGGCCGCGAATTGTTCGCCGAAACCGCGCCGCATTGAGTCGGCGAAACGGGGAAAGGTGATGAGCGCGATCGAAACGAGAGTGAATATCCGGTCCGAAGAGTTCCTGGCCAACGCGGCGAAAATGGAGGCCCTGGTCACGGACCTCGAGGATAAAGTGGCCGAGGTCCGCCTGGGCGGCGGCGAGAAGTACCAGCAGCGGCACCAGTCCCGCGGTAAATTGCTGCCGCGCGACCGGATCGACGCACTGCTGGATCCCGGTTCGCCTTTCCTGGAACTTTCCCAACTGGCAGCCCATGGTGTTTACGACGAAGCGGTTCCCGCCGCCGGTGTCGTCACCGGCATCGGCCGCGTGGCCGGGCAGGAATGCATGATCGTCGCGAACGATGCCACCGTTAAAGGCGGCACTTACTACCCCATGTCGGTCAAGAAGCACCTGCGCGCCCAGGCGATCGCCGAGCAGAATCGCCTGCCCTGTATCTACCTGGTGGATTCGGGCGGGGCCTACCTGCCGCTGCAGGACGAAGTGTTTCCGGACCGGGAGCATTTCGGCCACATTTTCTTTAACCAGGCCAATATGTCGGCGAAGAATATCCCCCAAATCGCCATCGTGATGGGTTCCTGCACGGCCGGCGGGGCCTACGTACCGGCCATGGCCGATGAATCCATTATCGTTCGCGAGCAGGGGACGATCTTCCTCGGCGGGCCGCCGCTGGTCCGAGCGGCCACCGGCGAGGTCGTCACGGCGGAGGAACTGGGCGGGGCTGACGTCCACACACGCGAATCCGGCGTGGCCGACCATTTTGCCCATAACGATCACCATGCGCTGAAACTGGCTCGCCGCGCCGTCAGCCGGCTCAACCGGGTCAAGCCGGTCAGCCTGGATATAGCCGAGTCCGTGGATCCGCTCTACGATCCGAAAGAAATCTACGGCATCGTTCCGGCCGACGCCAGGCGGCCACTGGAAATGCGCGAGGTCATAGCCCGCATCGTCGACGCTTCGGTGCTCGATGAATTCAAAGCACGTTACGGCACCACGCTGATCTGTGGATTCGCCCGTCTGTTCGGTTACCCCGTGGGGATCGTGGCCAATGACGGAATCCTGTTTGGCGAATCGGCGCAGAAAGGGACCCATTTCATCGAGTTGTGCGGCCAGCGGGGCATTCCGCTGGTCTTCCTCCAGAACATAACCGGATTCATGGTGGGCAAGAAATACGAGGCAGAAGGCATCGCCAAGCACGGGGCCAAGATGGTAACAGCCGTATCGACCGTCAAGGTCCCGAAATTCACGGTGATCATCGGCAACTCTTACGGCGCCGGTAACTACGGAATGTGCGGTCGGGCCTATGATCCGCGCTTCCTGTTCACCTGGCCGAATTCACGCATTTCGGTCATGGGCGGAGAACAGGCGGCCGGTGTGCTGGCCCAGGTCAAGCGCGACCAGAAGGAACGCGCCGGCGAAGAATGGACGGAAGCGGAAGAGGCCGAATTCAGGCAGCCCATCCTGGACCGTTACGAAGAACAGGGCCATCCCTACTACGCGACCGCGCGCCTGTGGGACGACGGCGTCATCGATCCAGCCCGGACACGGCAGGTGCTGGGCCTTGCCATCTCCGCCGCCCTGAACAGCCCCATCGAGGAATCACGCTTCGGCGTGTTCCGCATGTAGGGGGATTCCGGCGATGTTCAAAAAAATCCTGATCGCGAACCGTGGCGAAATAGCCTGCCGGGTTATCCGCACGGCTCGGCGGATGGGCGTTTCCACCGTAGCCGTTTACTCCGATGCGGACAGCAATGCGCTGCATGTCTCCATGGCGGACGAGGCCGTTCTCATCGGGCCGGCGCCGCCGCGGGAATCCTATTTGCGCGGGGACCGGATCATCGAGGCCTGCCATGCGACGGGCGCGCAGGCGGTCCATCCGGGTTACGGATTCCTTTCCGAAAACGCTTCGTTCGCGCGCGAGTGCGAGGAAAACGGCGTCATTTTCATCGGACCGCCCCCTGAGGCCATCGAAGCCATGGGCTCCAAATCCGCGGCCAAGGCCATCATGGACGCCGCCGGGGTGCCGCTGGTGCCGGGTTACCACGAGGCCGACCAGGCACCCGATCGGCTGTCCCTGGCTGCTGCCGAAATCGGCTACCCGGTGCTGCTCAAGGCCGTAGCGGGCGGAGGCGGCAAGGGCATGCGCCTGGTTCGAAGTGCGGATGAATTCGACGGCGCCCTCGCTGCCGCACGCCGTGAAGCCGCGTCCAGCTTCGGAAATGACGATATGCTGGTGGAGAAATACCTGGCGGAACCCAGGCACGTTGAGGTCCAGGTTTTCTGCGATCGCCACGGCAAGGCGGTGTATCTGTTCGAACGGGATTGCTCCGTGCAGCGCAGGCACCAGAAAGTGATCGAAGAGGCGCCGGCGCCCGGTATGACCTCCGCGCTAAGGCGAAGGATGGGCGAAGCGGCCGTGAAGGCGGCCCGCGCCATCGATTACGAGGGAGCCGGCACGGTGGAATTCCTGCTGGACAGGGACGGGTCCTTCTACTTCATGGAAATGAACACGCGATTGCAGGTCGAACACCCCGTCACCGAGATGATCACCGGCCAGGACCTGGTGGCCTGGCAGTTGCGTGTCGCCGCGGGAGAGGGCTTGCCCGCCGAGCAGGATGAATTGCGGATCGAGGGGCACGCTTTTGAAGCCCGCATCTATGCCGAGGACCCGGGCAACGATTTCCTTCCGGCGACCGGGGTGCTGAACTATCTCCATCCTCCCGGGGAAAGCCGGCACGTGCGGATCGATACCGGGGTTTTGCAAGGCGATGAGGTCAGCGTTTTCTACGACCCGATGATCGCCAAGCTGATCGTCTGGGACGAAAACCGTGAACGGGCGCTGTCCCGGTTGGCCCGTGCGCTTTCGGAATACCGGGTCAGTGGACTGAGCAGCAACATATCATTCCTTTACAACCTGGCCATCAGCGCGCCGTTCAGGAACGCGGAACTGGACACGCATTTCATCGAAAAGCACCACGACTTGCTGTTCCATTCTTCCGACGACGACCGCGTCCAGGATCTGCCCCTGGCCTCGCTTTATCTGTTGCTGAGGATGGAGCAGGCGACGCGAAGCCGGGCCAGCGGAGCGGACTCCGGTTCACCATGGAATTCTTCGAATGCCTGGCGGCTGAATCAGCCGGCGATGCACGCGGGCGCAATCGTTCTGAATGGAACAGAATACGATGTTCCCGTGGTGGAATGCGGTAGTTCGGAACAGCGTCGGTTCCGCATTTCGGTTGGGGACAAGACGGTGCTGGCCACCGGTGAGTTGAACGGCAACGAACTGTACGCGGACATCGACGGTTACCGCCAACGCGTGGTCGTTGTGCCTCATGACGGCCAATTCACGATGTTCAGTCAGCGCGGAGCGATGCAATTCGCGCTGGCCCGCCCGGACTTCGGCGAGGACCAGGGGCAAGCCGACCCCGGTGCGTTCTCGGCCCCGATGCACGGTGTGATCGTCAAGTTGCTGGCCGAGGCTGGCGCTGATGTAGAGCGGGATCAACCGCTCCTGATCATGGAAGCCATGAAAATGGAGCACACAATCCGCGCCCCGGCCGCCGGCCGTGTCGTCGAGTTCTACTTCCGGGCCGGAGAACAGGTCAGCGGCGGAGAAGAACTTCTCGAATTCGAATCCGGATCATGAGTGGCCGCCTGTCCGCGTCCTGAACATATTGATCGGGGACGGGGTGAGGGGTTACCTTCTGCGGTCCACAATCCAAATTTTTCAAGGGAGGCAGTATGACGACGTATCTGATCACCGGGGCAAACCGGGGTATCGGGCTGGAGACCGCGCGGCAACTGGCTGCCCGCGGTGATGACGTGATCGCGGTTTGCCGGCAATCGAGCCCGGCGCTCGATGCGCTGTCCGCCGAGGTCGTCGACGGCATCGACGTCACCTCGGACGCGTCAGTGGCGGCGCTGGCGGAAGCCCTGTCCGGCCGACGCATCGACTGCCTGGTGAACAACGCCGGAATCCTGGAAAGGAATGCGCTCGACAGTCTCGATTCCGATTCCATGGAACGGCAGTTCCGCGTCAACGCGATTGCTCCGCTCCGCGTCACCGCGGCCTTGCGCGGCGTGTTGGGGGCGGGATCGAAAGTGTTCGTCATCACCAGCCGGATGGGTTCGATCGACGACAATACCTCGGGCGGATCTTACGGCTACCGGATGTCCAAAGCAGCCGTGAACATGGCGGGCAAAAGCCTGAGCGTGGATCTGAAAGACGACGGGATCGCGGTGTTCCTGCTCCATCCCGGATGGGTTTCGACCGATATGACCAGCAAAACCGGAATCCCGGTGGAGGACTCGGCCGCCGGCCTGATCGAACGGATGGACGAACTGGATATCAGCCGGACCGGCAGTTTCTGGCACCAGGAAGGCTACGAGCTCCCCTGGTGATCACTCGGGGCCGCTGGCGCCGCCGCTGAGGTTGATTTCGCCCTGTTCCCGGACCCGGATGGACGGATAGAGCCCGCCGAGGTCCAGCTTGGCCTTGAACTCGTAGTCGAGGTCCTTTTTGTCACCGCCGGACTGCATCATTTCCGTAACGAAGCGAACTCCGGCCAGCAGGTTGGCAGCCGCCGTCAGTTTCACCTCAGCCTCGCTGTAGCCTTCGATCACCGGAAAGTCCTTGCCCACGCCTTTGACCAATTCGTGGCCCTCAAGGGAAATCGTGTAGACGATTCCTTCCAGGTTAAGGGACTGGGAATTGGGATTGATGATCCGCAGGCCGATCTCGAACGCAGGGATCATGTCTTCGGAAGGAATAGCCTTGAAGGAGCTCAACGTCACCGTGGGCTCCTCGTAGCCCGGACTCATCGTGGCGCAGGCGCTGAGCATCGTCAGCAGCAGCCACGCGCTAATACTTCTCCTGATCATGAACATGCTCCATCGATCCTTTCCAGCAACTGGAGGGTGACGTCGTTCAGGCCCCGCTGGTGAGCCGAAACGACGGAGGCAAGGCGTTCCTCGCCGACGGGATTGGAAGAGGACAGCGTGAATTGCCCGCTGCGATCGCCGCAATGGATCGAACCGGACATTTCGACGACCACGTTCGATGTCGCGCCGCCGCTGCGAAGACCGTAGAATTTCTGGACCTCGATGGTCAGCAGCCAGCCGCCGCCGCGGGTGCCTTCATTGACGCTGGAAAACTGTCCACTGGCGGCCAGCGATCTCTTCATCACCGATCCCAGTACTTCAGGAAGGTGATCGGGCCAGCGCGCGTTGGCGTATCGATCGAGGCTGGCGTCCGAGCCGAGGGCCTGGATGCGGTCCGTGTCGAGTCCGGGAACGGCTCTGACCGACAGGGTAAGCGATGGCGCGCCTTCGGCTGCAGCCGCCCCGCCGCCGTCCACCGGGGACAGCAGATAATACTGTTTCGAAGGTTGCGCGCTGTCCATCACGCCGCTGCAGGCCGTCAGCAGCAGGGCGAGCAGGACCAGTGCCGGTTTCAGAATTCTGTTCATCAGGGCTCAATCTCCAGTGAACTGTCCGCGGCGCGGTAAATGAGCTGCGAGGGATCGTCCTGCAACTCCTGGACCAGTTTCTCCAGGTCGCGCAGCGTGGTTCGGGTTTCCGCCATCAATGCGGGTGCTTCGCCCAGCCCATCCTCCATGAATCGCCCCAGGTCGTCCTCGTGTTCCCGGAGCAGGGTGTCCATCCGGTCGGTCAGGCTGACGAGGTTGCCGCTGGTGACCTTGAGGTTTTCGGCCGTGGCGCCGATGTTCGGCTTCAGCTCCCCGATGGTTTCCCGGAGTTGCGTGACCGTGATCCGGATATCGGTGATGGTCTGGTTCAGGTTGGCGGGGATGGCCGCGATGGTCTCGTGTTCTTTCGCCAGCGAGCCGGTCAGCGTATCGATGTGGTTCAGGGTTGAGGAGATTGTCGCCTGGTTGTCTTCGCCCAGAATCTGTTCGGCATGGGACAGGAGTCTGTTCAGCTTGGCCATGATTTCGGGTGCGCTGGACATCAGCGCGGAGAAGCCCACCACCCTGACCGGTATCACCGGGAATTCCTTGCCCGGCGGTGCTTCCAGTTCCCTGTGCTCGCCCGGTTCGGTGGCCAGGTTGACCACGGCCACGCCGGTAATGCCCTGCAGCGCCAGGCTGGCCCAGGTCCCGCAGTCGACCGGGGTCGACGCCAGTATTTCGATATCGACCTGTACCTTGATTGTCTCTTCGCGGATTGTCTCTTCGCGGACTGTGTCTTCGGGGATTGTCTCTTCGCAGCTTGTCGCTTTGCGGATTGTCTCTTCGCGGCTTGTCTCTTCGCGGACCAGGTCCATCCGGACCACCTTGCCGATGTTCATGCCCATGTATTTCACCGGCCCGCCAACGGCGAGCCCGCTGACGTCCTTTTGGAACATCAGCGAATAACGTTCCATTTCCTGGTTTCCCGTCCGTCCGGTGAGCCAGACTACGAAGGCCACCAGCACCGCGATCGCGATACTGACGAACAGGCCCACCAGGAAATTTTTGTCGCCTTTAAACATCGTCTTGGCTTCTGCTCTTGTTTCTCCTTGTTCTCGCCGCCGACCGCGCCCTCAATGCGCGGGGATCGCCAAAATAGTCCCGGATCCATGGGTCCGGGTTTTTAACGATGTCCTCCTGAGTATCCACTATGATGCTCTTGTTGACCAGTACAGCAATCCGTTCACAGATGCCGAACAGGCTGTCGACGTCATGCGTGACCATCACGATGGTCAGGTCGAGGTTCGCGTGGAGATAGCGGATCAAATTGTCGAATTCAGTCGCCGAAATCGGGTCCAGGCCGGCGGTCGGCTCGTCCAGGAACAGCAGCTTGGGCTCCAGCGCCAGAGCCCGCGCCAGCGAGGCGCGTTTGCGCATTCCGCCCGAGAGTTCATTGGGGTACTTGGATGCTGCGTTCAGGTCCAGGCCGACCATGAACAACTTCAGCACTGCCAGTTCACGCCGGGTTCCCATGGACAGGTCCGAGTGGAGCGCGATCGGCAGCTCGACGTTTTCCTGGACCGTCAATCCGGACAGCAGGGCGCCGTCCTGGAACAGGACGCCCCATTTCTTGTGCGGGCCTGGCTGGTGGTAGCGGATGTTCTGCCCCAGGACTTCGATCGTTCCCTCGTTGAAATCATGCAGCCCGAGGATGCTGCGCAAGAGGACCGACTTGCCGGTGCCCGAGCCCCCGACCACGCCAAGAATCTCGTCCCTCCTAACATCAAGTTCGAGGTGGTCGTGCACCACCTGCCGGCCAAAGCGGTTGACCAGCCCGCGGATGCGGATCACAGCTTGCGCCGGGTCCGCCATCAGAAACCGATCCTTGAATAAACGACGGTGAATATGGCGTCCGCGACAATGATCAGGAATATGGACTGGACCACTGCGACGGTGGTCAGCCGGCCGAGCTCCTCGGCCGATCCCTTGACCTGCATGCCCCGCAGAGTTCCGGTCACCGCGATGAGGAAAGCGAACATCGGCGCCTTGCTCAGGCCCACATAGACGTCATTGACCTGGATGGTCGCAGCCAGCCGTTCGGTGAACGCGAAACCGTTGATGTCCAGAACGGTAGCGCCGATGAAGGCGCCGCCGAGCAGCCCCGCCAGGTCGGCGAATACGGTCAGCAGGGGCAGGGCGATCATCAGGCCCAGCACACGCGGGATGATCAGGATTTGGTTCGGGTTCATACCCATGACCCGTAGAGCGTCCACTTCCTCGGTGAGTTTCATCGTGCCGAGCGCCGCGGCGAATGCCGATCCCGAGCGGCCTGCCACCATGATCGCGGCCAGAAGGACGCCGAGTTCCCTGAAAATGGCGTTGGCCACCAGGTCCACCATGAAAATATTGGCGCCGAACTGCTCCAGTTGGCGCGCGCTCTGGTAGGCCAGCACGACGCCCATCAGGAAACAGACAGTCATCACGATCGGAATGGCGGCCGCGCCGGTGGCATAGACCTGGTTGATCGTTTCGCCGATGACCAGGCGCGTCGGACGCTTGATGCCGTCCAGCAGGGAGCGTGAGATGTAGCCGACCGAATCGACGGCCTCGATGGTATTTTCGCCGAGCGCCCGAATGCCGTTGCGCACATGGTGGCTGGGCTGAGGATCGAAAAATCCCGGGATGTATTCTTTCTGGGCCGCGAGGTCGATGATGTGTTGCAGGAATTTGAAGTGCGCGGCCTTGAAACCCTCGAACCGGGTTTCGATCTCGAGCTCTTCGAGATCCATTGATTTTTCATACAAAACCCAGGCGCCGGCCAGGTCGAAATCCCGCAGGCCGCTGCAGACGAAGTGGACCTCGTTGGTGGCTTCCAGGGGAATGTCATCCAGCATGACTTCCAGGGTGTTGAGGTTGGCGAACACCCAATGGTCTTTCAGGCCGACCTCCAGCAGCCCCCCCCGCCTATCCAGTGTCAGGAAATCGTTCATGCCATTTGAGTCTAGCAAAAATGAACTAGAATGGTTTTTTCCGCCGTGGGTGTCCCGTAATCGTGGAGATCTGGTCGATCCTGTTCCCCGTCCTGCTGACCGACGTGGTCAATCCCGTGCTGTTCGCCTTCATGGTGTATGCGGCGGGAGGCGGCAGACCGGTGCTTCACAGCGCTTCCATGCTGCTGGGTCACACGGTCGCGTATTTTTCCGCAGGAATCGTACTGGCGCTGTCCATGGAGTCCATTTCCACGCGCCTCGCCAATCCCCGATTGATCGACTTCATTATCGAACTGATCCTCGGGCTGGCCCTGTTGTGGCTGGCGTTCGGAAGCCGCAAAGATACGGGCAAGCGGCCCGATGACAGCAACCGTCAATTCACGGTGTGGAGCGCGTTCGGGTTCGGGGCCGTGATCAATTTCATCGGCATTCCGTTCGCGGTACCGTATTTCGCGGCGATCGACCAGATCCTCAAGGCGGATTTTTCCGCCACGCAGGCCGTGTTCATGCTGCTGTCCTACAATCTCGCCTACGCCCTGCCGTTCGTGCTGGTTCCGCTGCTCTCGGCGGTGCTGGGGGAACGCGCGAGGCCAATCCTCGAACGGATCAATAGCGTATTGGACCGGGTCAGCAGCTTCCTGCTGCCCGCCATGCTGGGGCTGATCGGGCTTGCTTTGCTGGCGGACGCCCTCACGTATTTCATTCGCGGCCAGTCATTATTCTGACCCGCCAGGAGGCGGACATCGTGGACCCGGAACTGAACGCAGGCCTGATTATCGCCCTGGCGCTGTTTGCCGCAATCGCGGTGATGGCGGTGCTGGCCCGTTGGGCGCGCCGCCGCAGCAATGGGGCGGTCATGGCCGGCGCGGTGCTGTCCCTGTTCGCGCCGGATCCCACCCTGGAACGAAATATCCGCATGGTCGAGGAGGCGAAGCAGGTGGTCAGCGAGGAAGACGAAGAAGGCGAGGGGAAAGACGGCGCCCCCGGCTAATCGAGGCTGATTTCCACCAGCGTGCCGTCTTCTTTCACGCTGAATTTCACGTCGTCAAAATCCGGCCGGCCGAACCAGGTGCTCACGTTGTTGGAGTAGCCGTACTGCTCGCCGCCGAAGCCCAGGAAACCGGTATCCAGCTTGCCATTGTCATTGGCGTCGTGGACGACGACTACGGCGTACTCACCTTCGGGGAGCAGGTGAAATTCGGCGCTGAACTGGCCGTCATCATTCGCCTGCCCGGATTCCTGAAAGTAGGGTTCCTTCAGAAAGGTATCCCGTGAATCGAACAGCGTAACCTCGACGGTTCCGCCCGCAGGCGAAAGACCGCTCACAAGCACCAACACGCTTGGAGGCGGCGCCGGCGGGACATTCGGCTGCGCGAGGACCATTGGGGGGCAGAGCAGCGCAGCCAGTACAGCCGTGGGGAAGAGTGTTCCGGTTTTCATCAAAATACTCCGGTGTTCCGTTTTGCAAAGGGCGCAAGGATAAACCATCTCGTCACTCGCCGCTGCGTTTCAACGCCCGGGGCAGCAGCGCCTCGACACGCTCCCGGACATCCTGCCGGTCCACCAGGTCGCTGACGAAATCCAGTTTGCCGGAGTCCAGCACCAGTACGTCACTGAGCGTATATTCGGAAATCCATTGCTCGTACAGCCGCTCCAGGCGTTTTAGATAGGAAAGCGGGATGTCCTGCTCCATCTTCCGGCCGCGCAGGCGGATGCGCCGGCGCAGCGTCCGAATCGAACAGTGCAGGTAAATCATCAGGTCCGGTGGCTGAATGGCCGCGAGGATGTTCTGGTAGAACGACCAGTAGGTCTGCCAGTCGCGCTTGTCGATCTTGCGCATCTGGTGCAGCGCCGTTGCGAAGATTTCCGCGTCCTCGAAAATGGTCCGGTCCTGGATCACCACGCCGGGCGTCCGGTCCGCTTCCTGGTGGATCCGAAACTTGTTGCTGAGGAAAAAGAGCTGGGACTGGAAGGCCCAGCGCCTCATGTCCCGGTAGAAATCCGGCAGGTAGGGGTTGTCGTCGTTCGGTTCATAGAACGGCGCGACGTTGTACGTGCTGGTCAGGAATTCGAGCAGCGTCGATTTGCCCGCGCCTATGTTGCCTGCAATTGCGATGAATTTTCGCTCGCCCATGAGCTGTCGGTTCCGAACCCGGGGAAAAGATTTTCATTATACTTTGCCGATGAAAATTCCAACGCACTCTTTTTTCATTCCCGCGCTGCTACTGCTGTTGACCTTGCCTGCTTCAGCCGTCGTATCGGCGCATGAGGGCGAAGACCACGCCGCGGAGGATCAGCCGCAGATTACCGGCCGTGTGCTGGGGCGCATCAGTTTTCCGACCACCAGCGAATCCGCGGAGGCACAGCAGGCATTCATCGACGGCATGCTGCTTCTGCACCTGTTCGAATACCCCCAGGCCCGTGACGAATTCATCCGCGCCCAGCAGCTCGATCCCGATTTCTCCATGGCCTACTGGGGCGAAGCCATGACCTGGAATCACCCGCTCTGGGACGAGCAGAACCAGGCCGCGGGCAGGGCGGCGCTGATGAAACTGGCCGACACGCCCGAGGCGCGCATCACCAGCACAAAGGTCGCGCGCGAGCAGGGCTTCCTGGCCGCGATCGAGTTGTTGTATGGCCCCGGAACCAAGGCACAGCGTGACCTGGCCTACATGAGGGCGATGGAACAACTGGCGGCGCGCTACCCGGATGACCACGAAGTTCAGCTTTTTTACGCCCTGTCCCTGTTCGGCGTGTCGGCCGGCGTGCGGGACGTACCGACCTACATGATGTGCACGGCGCTGGCGCAGGATGTTTTCAGCGAGAATCCCGAACACCCCGGCGCTGCCCACTACCTGATCCATGGCGTCGACGATCCGGTGCATGCCGTCCTCGGGCTGGCTGCGGCGCGGGCCCTTGCGGTCATGGCCCCCGACGCCGGCCATGCCCAGCACATGGCTTCCCATATCTTCACCGCGGTCGGCCTGTGGGACGATGTCGTGATTGCCAACGAAAAGGCGGTCAAAGTCCAGAATGCCATGCGCGAGGAGCGCGGCATCGGCTCGCGGAACTGGGGGCATTACAACTACTGGCTGCTGTACGGCTACTTGCAGCAGGGCCGGGAAGAGCGGGCGTTGGAACTGTTGAAAGCGGCTTACGCCGAAGCACGGGCGGACGGCAAGGCCCCGGCCGAGCGCATGATCCTGGATCCGGACCGGTCGCTGGTCGGCTCGGTCGTCCAGATGTGGGCGCGTTACGTCATCGAGACACGGGGATGGGACAGCGAAGTCGCCGGCTGGACGTTCAATAACGGCAATGCGTTCGACCCCAGTCTCAACATCGTTTTCATCAGGGCCATGCAGGCCGCCAACGCCGGCGGGACGGAACAGAGCGCGCGGTACCTCGAACGGTTCCGTAATCTCAAAAATGAACTCGAGGACACGATTTCCCGCCAGGAAGAACAGGCGCCAACGGACCTGTTGTACCTGGAACGCCTGGCCGTGATGGAACAGGAACTGCTGGCGGCGACCGAGTTCGCGAAGGGCGTGAACGATGCCGCCATCGGTTTCGCGGCGGAGGCCAGCCGCCTGGAGGGCGAGATGCCTTATTCCTTTGGCCCGCCATTCGTGGACCTGCCCTCCGCCGAGTTCCTGGGTGACCTGCTGCGGGAATCGGGCCGTTATCAGGAGGCATTGGCCGCCTATGCCGTGCAACTCGACCGGAGCCGCCAGAAATCCCGCACGCTATTGGGACTGTTGCAGGCCCAGGAACTGACAGGGGACGAAGCGAGCGCCCGTTACACCCGGGCCAGGCTCGACCGGATCTGGACGAATGCCGACGAGGCCGTCAGGGCATTGGGTGAGGAAAGCGAAGCGCCCTGATCAGCTTCCAGTCTCGGGCGGATCGATAACGACCTCGCCGTTGAGCGCATTGAGGACACGCTGGTCCCGTCCGTACACGTCTTTGAAAAACAGCACGTCGCCATCCGTGTCGATTCCTGCCGTGAGATAGAGGATGACAACGGGAATCGTATTGTCGAGATGGACTCGCTTTGTTTCGCGCCCATCGATGATGGCTTCCAGGTCCGACCTCTGGTACTGGTCGTCGTCCAGGATCAGCTCCGCGAGCCGCAGCGGGTCCTGGACGCGGATGCAACCCGAAGAGAAGGCGCGTTCGGGCTGGGAGAACAGTTCGCGGTGTGGCGTGTCGTGCAGGAATACGAAGTGGCTGTTCGGAAAGATGAACTTCACGGTGCCCAGGGCATTGTTCGGCCCCGGATCCTGCCGCAGCGTGTAGGGTACGCCCCTGCTGTACTGGTTCCAGTCCACGCTGGCCGGGTCGATTGTTTTACCGTTCTTGTCTATCACCCGGATGTTCTTCGACGCCAGGTAGTCCGGGTTTTTCTTGATCGCCGGCAGGGTGTCGTTACGGATAATGCCGGGCGGGATGGTCCACGTCGGATTGAACTCGATGTACTGCATGTCGCCGCGGAACACAGGGGTCTTGCGGTAGGTTTTACCGACCATGGCCTTGGTGGACCACTTCATTTCCCCGTCGCGGAAGAAGAATGCCCGGTAGCCGGCGATATTGACCGCCACCATCGTCTCCTCGGCTTCCTGGTTGACCCAGCGCAGGCGTTCAAGCGAGACGCGGATCTGTTCGATACGCTGCCCGATCGGCACGTTCATCGCGGCGATGCTCTGTTTCCCGACAATGCCGTCCGCACCCAGCGAATGACGGTTCTGGAAGTGGATGACCGCTTCCTCCAGCGCCTCGTCATATTTCGTGGAATTCGTATCGGCCCGTTCCGGCAAATCACCCGAGACAGCCAGGCGCGCGCGGATTTCGGCGACTCGGGGACCGTTGTCTCCCAATCTCAGTGTCGGGCCCTCGCTGACCGTCGGCCAGCCGCCGTTCGCCGCCAGGTGCCGGTAGCGTTTTAGTGCGGCCTGGAGGCGCCGGTAGTACGGGC
>CAJIBJ010000187.1_pt1 | contig 16390 bp, 16 predicted proteins | sample 9199331 | NCBI WGS metagenome assembly CAJIBJ01 (sample SAMEA7708300, study PRJEB35096) | sediment metagenome | biome: marine neritic benthic zone biome [ENVO:01000025]; feature: sediment [ENVO:00002007]; material: shallow marine sediment [ENVO:03000034] sea grass bed [ENVO_01000059] ... | reverse complement strand
GCGATACAGAGCCCGTACAGCCCGTGTTTTTCCCCCTTGACCTGTTCACAGTCTTCGACGTCTGCAAAGAGCTGACCTGAAAACGTAGAAATCATTAGGGCGAATAAGCCCAGAGATATGATCTTGCGCATAATGCACTACTCCCTTAGATGTTCACTAAATCCATTTACCCCATTGCAAATATATACATGCAGAATTCGTACCAACATCTGCTGAATCCTATTATTATGTTTATATTCAATTAGTTATGGAAATCGAACTCCAAAATAACAGGATTGAGAATCCCGAAAATGTGACAATTTCCGTCAGTTTCAGGAAAAAACCGCCTTTACGGGAACACGAACCGGGGGATTGCCCCGGAGCCCTGATTCTGGTACATTTCCCCGGCTTTTTAGACCGCTTCCGGTCAGAAAAGTAAAACCGGTGCGTCATACGGCCCCAGCGGCCTGGACCACGCGCCAAATACGCACACTCACCGCAACGGTTCAGAGGGGTGCCCTTGGAAGACAAGAGGGTCTCTGCAACGGGTGAGTGGAGGATTAACCCCGGACAACCGCAGCCTGAAGGCTGTCGGTTCTCCCTGTTTACAGGACAAATTATCAATGGCTAACGTCACCATGCGCCAGATGCTCGAAGCCGGCGTGCACTTCGGTCACCAGACCCGTTATTGGAATCCCAAGATGGCTCCCTACATTTTCGGAGCCCGTGGCAAAATCCACATCATCAACCTCGAAAAGTCCCTGCCGATGCTGGTCGATTCGATGAGCTTCATCAGCAAGCTCGCGGCCAAGCGCGGTTCCATCATGTTCGTCGGAACCAAGCGGGCGGCCAGCGCCGCGATCGAGGAAGAGGCCAAGCGTTGCGGCATGCCCTACGTTTCCCACCGCTGGCTGGGCGGCATGCTGACCAACTACCGCACCATCCGCGCCTCGGTGAAACGCCTGAAGCAGCTAGAGAGCATGCAGGAAGACGGCAGCATCGATCACCTGGTCAAAAAGGAAGTGCTGCAGCTGACGCGCGAACGCGACAAGCTGGAGCGCAGCCTGGGCGGCATCAAGGACATGAAGCACCTGCCCGACGCACTGTTCGTGGTCGACGTGAGCCACGAGGACATCGCCGTGAAGGAAGCCCGAAAGCTGGGCATTCCGGTCATCGCGGTCGTGGACACCAACTGCTCTCCTGATGCCATTGACTACGTGATCCCGGGTAACGACGACGCGATCCGTTCAATCCGCCTGTATGCGGAACTGGCCGCGGACGCCGTGCTCGAGGGCCGCGCATCTGCGCCGCAGGTCGAAGTCGACGACGAATTCGTGGAACTGGACGCCCAGGGCAATCCTGTGAAGCGCAAGGCCGGCAAGGGCAAGGCCGACGACAAGAAGGGCGGCCGCAAGAAAGTCAGCAAGAAGGTCGTCGCACGCAAAGCACCGGCCGCTGCGCCGGTGGTAGCGGCTGCTTCTGAAGCAGCTGCCAGCGAGGAGAAAGCCGAAGCACCGGCCGCGCAAGAAGCCATCGCCGACGCCGCAAGCGAAGAGAAGCCTGCAGACTCCCCGGCCGAAGCCGCCGCCGACGTAAAGGCTGAAGATGCCCCGGCCGAAGTCGCCGCCGAGGACAAGGCCGAAGAAGCCCCGGCCAAAGCTGCCGCCGAGGACAAGGCCGAAGAAGCCCCGGCCAAGGCTGCGACGCCTGAAAAAGCAACCAAGAAAAAGACCGCCAAGAAAAAGGCTGTCAAGAAAACCAGCGCCAAGAAGGCCAAAGACGAAGACAAGTAATTCATCGAAACAGACATAGAGAAGAGGATCAAGTCATGGCAGTAACAGCCGCAATGGTGAAAGAACTGCGCGAACGGACAGGCGCAGGCATGATGGAATGCAAGAAGGCGTTGGTGGAATGCGGTGGCGATATGGACCGCGCGATCGAATTCCTGCGCAAGTCCGGGCTCGCCCAGGCCGACAAGAAAGCCAGCCGTGTGGCGGCCGAAGGCAGAATCGCCCTGGCCATCGCAGATGGCGGCAACACGGCCGTCATGGTCGAAGTCAACTGCGAAACCGACTTCGTGGCCAAGGACCCCAGCTTCGGCGCCTTCGCCCAGGCAGTGGCGGAAAATGCACTGTCGCAGAAACCGGCAGACGTCGATTCGCTGGTGGCCACCAGCATCGACGGCCAGAGCGTGGAACACGCCCGCCAGGCGCTGATCAGCAAGATCGGCGAGAACATCCAGGTGCGCCGCTTCGTGCGCCGCGCCGCTGACGACCAGTTGGGCGCTTACGTCCACGGCGGGAAAATCGGCGTGGTGGTGGATGTCAGCGGCGGCGACGAAGAGCTGGCCCGCGATCTCGCCATGCACATTGCGGCCCTGAATCCGGAGTACGTTTCCGCTGACGACGTTCCCGCCGACATCATCGCGCGTGAGAAAGACATCCTCGTCGCGCAGGCCGAAAGCAGCGGCAAGCCCCCTGAAATCATCGAGAAAATGGTGGTGGGGCGCTTGCGTAAACACCTTTCAGCCATCACACTGCTCGGACAGCCTTTCGTCAAGGACGGAGACATCACGGTGGCCAAACTGCTCGAACAGAAATCCGCCAGTGTCAACGGGTTTGATCGCCTGGCGGTCGGCGAAGGCATCGAGAAGAAAGTAGAAAACTTTGCGGAAGAAGTGATGCAGCAGGTCAGCGGTGGCTGAGGAAGCCTTCCATAGAATCCTACTGAAGCTCAGCGGCGAAGCGCTGCTGGGCAATGAAGACTACGGCATCGATCCGGCCATCATTCACCGGATCGCTGTTGAAATCAGCGATGTTTCCATGCTGGGAATCCAGGTCGCCGTCGTCATCGGCGGCGGCAATATTTTTCGCGGCGCCGGGCTTGCCGAATCCGGCATCGACCGGGTCACCGGCGACCACATGGGCATGCTGGCCACGGTCATGAATTCACTGGCCCTGCAGGATGCGCTCGAAAGCGTCGAGGTCGACGCGCGCGTCATGTCCGCCGTTTCGGTGCACGACGTCTGCGAGGACTACATTCGGCGCCGCGCCGTACGGCACCTTGAGAAGGGCCGCGTGGTTATCTGCGCCGGCGGCACCGGCAACCCCTTCTTCACTACCGATACCGCCGCGGCCCTGCGCGCCATCGAAATCTGCGCGGACATCGTCTTGAAGGCAACAAAGGTCGATGGCGTATATTCCGCGGACCCTGTATCCAACCCTTCAGCCGTGCTGTTCGACCACCTGAGTTACGACCAGGTGATCGAGAGTAAACTGGGCGTGATGGACACCAATGCCATCGTGCTGTGCCGCGATCAGCGCATGCCGATCAGGGTTTTCAATGTATTCCAGGAGGGCAGCCTCGCCGGTATCCTGAAAGGCGAAGCGATCGGCACGCTCGTTTCCTGAATCGAATCAACATAGTAATTTTCCTGACAGGAGGATTTCATGCTCCCCGAAATCAAGAAAGACACCCGGACTCGCATGAACAAGAGTCTCGAATCCCTGCGCCACGAACTCGCGAAAATCAGAACCGGCCGTGCTCATCCGAGCCTGCTGGAACACGTTCACGTGGACTACTACGGCAGCGAGGTTCCGATCGGCCAGGCCGCAAGTGTTGCAGTCGAGGACGCGCGCACCCTGAGCGTCACTCCATGGGACAAGTCCATGGTACAGGCCATCGAAAAAGCCATCCTGAAGTCCGACCTTGGGCTCAATCCCAACACGGCGGGGCAGGTCATCCGCATCCCCTTGCCGCCGTTGACCGAGGAACGCCGGATCGAACTGGGCAAGGTGGTTCACAATGAGGGTGAAAACGCCAAGATTGCGATTCGCAACATCCGGCGCGACGCGAACCATCACATCAAGGATCTTCTCAAGGACAAGGATATATCCGAAGACGAAGAGCACAAGGCAGAGCTTGATATCCAGCAGGTGACGGACCTGGCGGTCAGCAAGGTCGATGAAATCGTCGCGGAAAAGGAAAAAGAGCTCCTTGAAATCTGACTGCGCTTGAACGATTCCGTGGATATTCCGACCCATGTCGCCATCGTGATGGATGGCAACGGCCGTTGGGCGCAAAGGAAAAACCGGCCGCGGAGTTTCGGCCACCAGGCCGGTTTGAAAACACTGCGAAGAATCGCCAGGCACTGCGGCAAGATCGGCATCAAGGAGTTGACCGTGTTCGCCTTTTCCAGCGAAAACTGGAACCGCCCCGAGAAAGAAGTCAGCCGCTTGATGGACCTCTTCATGCGCGCCCTGGATCGCGAGGCGAGGGAGCTTCACGAGAACGGCGTGCGGATACGGTTCATCGGAGACCTGTCGGCTTTCGCACCGGAACTCCACCAGAAAATACGTGATGCCATGTCGCTGACTTCCGGCAATGACCGGATGACCCTGAACGTCGCGGCGAACTACGGCGGCCGGTGGGACATCGTGAACGCCGCGCGCCAGGCCGCCCGCGCCTGTGCCGAAGGCCGAATCAGCGCCGGGGAAATCGACGAAAACTATTTTTCCGGTCTGCTGGCCCTGGGCGACGGCAGCGATCCGGACCTGTTCATCCGGACCGGCGGCGAGATGAGGATCAGTAATTTCCTGCTCTGGCAGAGCGCTTACACGGAATTCTTTTTCACGCCCGTGCTCTGGCCGGATTTCGGGCCCGAGGTGCTCGACGAGGCGATCGCTTCCTTCCAGGCGCGGGAGCGGCGTTACGGACGGACAGGCGAGCAGATTCGCGTCGGCCCGGCATGAAAGACCCAGACCGTGCTTAAGACCCGCATTCTCACTGCGCTGTTCATATTCCCGACGACTGTCGCGCTGGTGTTCCTGCCGCCCTCCTGGCTGTTCCGCATACTGCTCGCGGGAGTGTTGCTGGCCGGAAGCTGGGAATTCCGGCGCCTGGCGGATCTGCCGGCCGCGGCTGCCGCCGCTCTGCCGCTGCTCCAGGCCGCCATCATGGGGGTGATGCTTGTTTACTGGCCGGCCGTGCAGGCCGTGGTGGTTCCCCTGCTCGTGGCCGGCTGCCTGGCCTGGCTGCTGATGTTCGCCCGCCTGTCTGGCTTCAGGGAGGGCGAACCGCCGGGGCGCCACTTCCGCTGGATGGGCGCTCTCTCCGCCCTGGCCTCGGTGAGTTTCTGCTGGTTGGCGCTCGCCTGGCTGCACGACCGGCCCCAGGGACCGTTCGTGGTTTTCCTCTTGCTGCTGATCATCTGGGCGTCGGACGTCGGCGCCTATTTCAGCGGACGGCAGTTCGGCCAACGCAAACTGGCGCCGCTGATCAGCCCGAACAAGACCTGGGAAGGCGTTTACGGCGGCATCGCGCTGGGTCTGGCCGCCGCCTTCCTCTGGTCTGAGGTCATTGCGGGCCTGGATCTTTCAATCGCGGCGCTGCTGGTCCTGAGCGCGCTGACCTCCCTGGGTTCGGTCGGAGGCGACCTGTTTATCAGCCTGCACAAGCGCACCCTTGGACTCAAGGACACCGGCTCCCTCTTCCCCGGCCACGGCGGCGTGCTTGACCGCTACGACAGCCTGCTCGCCGGCGCTCCGTTTTTCGCGCTGGCTTACGGTTTACTGGGCCCGTGACGAGCGAAAGCGTCTCAATCCTGGGTTCCACCGGTTCGATCGGTGACAGCACGCTGGACGTGATCAGCCGCAACCCGGAACACTTCCGGGTGGTTGCGCTGACCGCCAACCGGAACATTGAAAAACTCGCTGACCAGTGTGCGCGGTTCCAGCCGGCTCTGGCGGTCACGGCCGATCCGGCGCTGGAGTCGCAGCTCGCCGAGGCCCTCAAGCGAAGGGGTTCCAGGGCCGATGTCCGGTCCGGAGAAGCGGGCCTGAAGCACGCGGCGGGGATGGCGGAGACCGATATCGTGATGGCCGCCATCGTCGGAGCGGCCGGCCTGGGCTCCGCGTTCGAAGCGGCGCGCCGGGGCAAGAAAATCCTTTTGGCCAACAAGGAATCGCTGGTCATAGCCGGAGAGGTGTTCGTTGCAGAGGCGCGGCGGAACGGGGCGCGGATTTTGCCGGTGGACTCCGAACACAACGCGATTTTCCAGGCCCTTCCGGATGGATACGACAAGGGGCTGGAAGCGGCAGGTGTGGATAAGATCATCCTGACGGCCTCGGGCGGGCCGTTCCGCGAGCTGCCGGCGGAACAATTCCCCGGCGTGACGCCCGAACAGGCCTGCAACCATCCCAACTGGAGCATGGGCCGGAAGATTTCGGTGGATTCCGCCACGCTGATGAACAAGGGGCTGGAAGTCATCGAGGCGCGCTGGCTGTTCGGCGCGCGCCCGGAACAGATCGAAGTGCTCGTCCACCCCCAGAGCATCGTGCATTCGATGGTCACGTATCGTGACGGGTCGGTGCTGGCCCAGCTGGGCACGCCCGACATGCGGACCCCGATCGCACACGCGCTGGCCTGGCCCCTGCGCATTGAAGCCGGCGTCGAGCGCCTCAATCTAGCTCAGATGAACGATTTGAGCTTCGAAAAACCCGACCTGGAACGGTTTCCCTGCCTCGGCCTTGCATTCCAGGCGATGAGCGCCGGGGCCAGCATGCCCGTCACCCTGAACGCCGCCAACGAAATCGCCGTGGACGCCTTCCTTGACCGTCGGATCGGCTTCGATGCCATTCCGAACTTGGTAGAGGACGTGATGGAACGACTGGACGTATGCGGCGTCGAAGATCTCGAGGACGTGCTTGAATGCGACCGCCGCGCCCGCCGCGCGGCCGTCGACTGGGTGGAACGGTCCGATGGGTGAGGTTCTTGGTTCAATCTGGTGGCTGCTGGTCGCTCTCGGCCTGCTGATCACTTTCCATGAGTTCGGCCACTTTTGGGTGGCCCGGAAGCTCGGCGTGCGCGTGCTGCGGTTTTCCGTCGGCTTCGGCAAGGCGATCTGGAGCCGCCGGGGCGCGGATGACACGGAATACATGGTTGCTGCGGTGCCGCTTGGCGGCTACGTCAAGATGCTCGACGAGCGCGAGGGCCCGGTAGCCGATAACGAACTGGACCAGGCGTTCAATCGCAAGTCCGTCTGGACCCGAATCGCCATCGTATCGGCCGGCCCGATCTTCAACCTGGTGTTCGCCGTGATCGCGTTCTGGGTGATGTTCATGGTGGGCATCCCGGAAATGCGGCCCGTCGTGGGCGAAGTGTCGGGAATCGCCGCCGAGGCCGGGCTGGAGCCGGGCGACGCCATTGTCGCGGTTGACGACGTCGATACCCGGACCTGGTCGCACGCCATCCTGGAACTGGTGGCGCATGCGCTGGACCGCAACGACACACGTGTCACGGTGGAAAACGAGGACGGCGCGCAATCCAGCCACGTGCTCGACCTGTCCTCGCTGGGTGCGGAATTCAGCGAGGAGAAAACGCTGGAGGCGGTGGGCATCGAGCCCTGGCGGCTGAACATCGAGCCCGTCGTCGGGGAGGTGAGCGATGACAGCCCGGCCGAACGGGCCGGTATCTACACGGGCGACCGCATCGTGAAAATTGGAGGAGAGGACGTCCCGAGCTGGTCATGGATCGGGCACCTGGTGCAGACCCACGGCGCCGGGGGCGAGCCCCTGGCCGTCACGGTCGACCGCGACGGCGTCATACTGGAACTCGAAGTCCGGCCGCGCAAGGAAAAGACCGGCTTTCTTTCCAGCCGCCTGCTGCTCGGCATCACCAACCAGGAAATCAGCGATGAGCAGAGAGCGGCGCTGGACCGTGCGGCCATGGTGCTGCGACTGGGCCCGCTGGATGGCCTGGGCGCCGCCGTCAAGGAAACCTGGCGCCTGACCGGATCCACGCTGGGCCTGCTCGGCCGGATGATTACCGGGAAGGCTTCGGTCAAAAACCTGTCCGGCCCCATCAGCATAGCGCGTTTCGCGAACACTTCCGCCGCAGCCGGGCTGTCACACTTCCTGTTTTTTCTCGGCGCAATCAGCCTGAGCCTGGGCATCCTCAACCTGCTGCCGATTCCGGTACTCGACGGGGGCCATTTGCTCTATTACCTGATAGAATTGCTTAAAGGAAGCCCGGTATCTGAGCAAGCTCAGGTAGCGGGCCAATATTTTGGGCTGATTGCCCTGGCGGGCCTGATGAGTCTCGCCTTCATTAACGATATTTTACGGCTGGTCGGTTAGGCTTCCGCAATCGGTCGGTTAGGCTTTCTAAATCAATGATAAGAATTTTAGCTCTGATTCTGAGTGGCCTGTTGTGGGCCAATGCCGCGCACGGGGCAGATTCGTTTACGGTATCGGATATCCGCGTCGAAGGCCTTCAACGAATCTCAGAGGGTACCGTTTACAATTACCTGCCGATCGGCCCGGGTGACGTTCTGACCCCCTCGGCTGCCCGTTCGGCCATCCGCGAACTCTATCGCACCGGTTTTTTCCAGGACATCCGGATGGACCGTGAAGGCAGCATCCTGGTTATCACCATCATCGAAAGGCCCGCCATCGCAAACGTCAGCATGTCCGGCAACAAGGCGATCAAGGAAGAGGAACTCCGGCGCGTTCTCTTCGATATCGGGCTGTCCGAAGGCGAGGTGTTCGACCGCCTGATTCTGGACCGCCTGAAGCAGGAGCTGATCAAGCAGTACTTCAGCCAGGGCCGCTACGCGGTCAGCGTGGATACGCGGGTTACCGAACTCGACCGGAACCGGGTGCGCATCGCCATCGTGATCGACGAGGGCAAGGTCGCGGAAATCCGCCACATCAACATCGTCGGAAACGAAACGTTCACCGACAAGGAGATCCGCAAGGATTTCGAGGCGGACATAAAACCGAAGTGGAAATTCTGGTCCAAAGAAGGTCAGTATTCGCGCGAAAAACTTTCCGGGGACATGGAGAAACTGCGTTCCTATTACCTGGACCGGGGGTACGTGGACTTCAGCGTGGAATCGACCCAGGTCGCCATCGGGCCTGACAAGCGGGACATCTACATAACCGCGAACGTGGTCGAGGGCGATGTCTACGGCGTGGACGAAGTGTCGATCACCGGCGACCTCGTGATCGACGAGGGAACTCTCCGCCGGCTCATCGTGGTGCAACCGGGGGAAATTTTCTCACGAAAAAAAGTCGAACAGAGCGTCGAGAACATCACAGGCATACTGTCCAACATCGGCTACGCCTTCGCCAACGTGAACCCGATCACGGACGTGGACCGCGACAACCGCCTGGTCTCGATCAACTTCTTCGTCGATCCCGGCAAGCGCGTCTATATCCGCCGAATCCAGTTCGTCGGCAACAACAAGACCAAAGACGAGGTGCTGCGCCGCGAGATGCGCCAGATGGAAGGCGCCTGGTTTTCGCAGTCCGCCCTCGACCGATCGAGAATCCGCATGCAGCGCCTGGCCTATTTCGAAACGGTGGAAATCGAAACCCCGGCCGTGCCGGGCACGGATGACCAGGTGGACGTAATCGTGACCGTGGTGGAACGACCCGCGGGCAGTTTCACCGTGGGCCTCGGTTATTCGCAGGTCCAGGGGCTGATCTTTTCACTCAGCGTCCAACAGGAAAACTTTATCGGCAGCGGCAAGCGACTGGGGCTGGGTGTATCGCACAGCAGCATCATCAGCAGCCTGAACCTGTCCTACGACAATCCCTACTGGACCGACGACGGCGTCAGCCGCGGTTTCTACGCGCGTTACCAGGAGTTCGACCAGGGCGCGGCCAATATCTCCACCTTTACGAGCAGCGAGTGGGCGGTCGGCGTCAATTTCGGCATTCCGGTCACCGAGGTCGATTATCTGCGCTCAGGCACCGGTTTCAGAAGTTCCCAGCTCAACATCGGTTCATTTTCCTGCATCGCGCCCAATCCCGACGACCCGCTGATCTGTGATGAATTCGGCCTCGTTCCCTCCCCCGGCGACCCACTGTCGCACTCGCTGGATTTCAACGGCGACGGCGTGATTTCGGACAGCGAGCGTGAATTCAACGTCTGGGACTGGACGGCGAGCTGGTCACGCGACAGCCGCAACCACTTTCTCAACCCGTCGCGCGGCTCCGCCCAGACGTTGAGCCTGGAAGTGGCCATGCCGGGCAGTTCGAGACAGTATTACAAGCTCATGTACCGCGGAGCAAAGTTCTGGCCCATCTGGGGCGGGCTGGTGTTTTCGGTCCGCGGCAACTTTGGATACGGCGATTCCTACGACGACTACGACAAGAAATCCCTGGCCACACCCATCGAGGCCGAGGTACCTTTCGGCGACTGCGATCCCACCGACCTGGTCAGGCTGGATACCGGATTGCCTTTCTACGAGCACTTCTACAGCGGCGGCGTCCGCGACCTGCGCGGTTATGACGACAACACCCTCGGGCCCAAAGACGGTTTCTGCCGGTCTGTCGGCGGCGACTTCAAGGTCAACGGCGGCGTGGAACTGGCTCTTCCGACGCCATTTGTAGGCGCCTCCAGCGGAACCCGCATCGCGCTGTTCGTCGATACCGGATACGTCTACGAAAACATCTCCGCTTTCGAGGTCAGCAAGCTGCGCGGTTCGTTCGGCCTCTCCGTCACCTGGGAAGCCCCGATCGGCCCCATCGTGATCTCCTACGCTTTCCCGTTCAACGACAAGCCCGGAGACCGCACCGAGGACCTGCAATTCTCTTTTGGAACAACCTTCTAGCAGGGCGCAAGCCCGGTTGACGCAGCCGCTTACAATTGGTTCTTAAATCATCGTGTTGTGTGTACAATACGGAATATGTGGTATTGCGCCCGGACAATTTGTGTCCTGCTGCTCGGCCTCGCGCTTTGCGCGCCGGCCGCCGGCCAGGAATTGCGGATCGGGTACGTCGACATGAAGGAAGTGCTGGACAACGCACCCCAGGTCGTGGCCGGCCGGGCCAAGCTGGACCAGGAATTCCGGTCGCGAAACGATGCCATCGAAATGGACGAAATGCGGGCCGATTCTCTCGAGATGCGCCTCCAGCAGGCCGACATGACGGACGACAGCCGGCTGCAGATGGAACGCGAACTGCGCGAACTGCGCCGCAACGTCAGCCGGCGCAAGGAAGACCTTCGGGATGAGCTGTCGTTCCGCCGCACCGAGGAAGTGCAACAACTCGAGGATCAGATCAATATCGCCGTTCAGGAAATCGCCCAGCGCAACGGCTATGACCTCATCGTTTCGAGCCCGGTCATTTACGCCAACCCAAGCCTGGATATCACTGACCTGATCCTCGAACAGCTCGAAGTCGAATTTGCAGCTGACCAGTTGGAACTGGGAACGCGCTGATATTCCCCGCTCCACAGATGCCCGCGACGAAAACCCAGCACCTTCTTTCTGACCTTTCCGCCCGTTTCGGGCTGGATCTTAGCGGTGACGGCGACTGCCTGATCAGCGGCGTTGGAACTCTGTCCTCCGCCGGGCCGGAAGACATCAGTTTCCTTGCCAATCGATCTTACGCCAAACAGCTGCCCGACACCCGGGCCGGCGGCGTGATCCTCGCGGAAAAAGATGCGGCATCCTGCCCGACGAACTGCCTGGTCGCCGAAAACCCTTACCTGGCCTGGGCCCACGTGGCCGCCCTGTTCGACCCACGGCCGGCGGCCAGGCCGGGCATCCACGCCAGCGCGGTGATTTCCGAATCGGCCCGGCTGGGCCAGGATGTGAGCATCGGCGCCCATGCCGTCATCGGCGACCGCTGCGTCATCGGCGACGGCTGCGCGATCGGTCCGGGCACCGTGCTGGACGCGGAGTGCCGCCTGGGCCCGGCTTGCCGACTCCTCGCCAACGTGTCGCTGGGATACGGCGTCAAGCTGGGAGCGCGCGTCATCATTCACCCGGGCGCCGTGATCGGCGCAGATGGTTTCGGCATTGCTTTTGCGGCCGATCACTGGGAAAAAGTGCCGCAATTGGGCTCCGTCACGATAGGCGACGATTGCGAGATCGGAGCCAACAGCTGCATCGACCGGGGCGCCATCGCGGACACGCGGCTGGAAGAAGACGTCCGCATCGACAATCTGTGCCAGATCGGGCATAACTGCGTGATCGGCGCACACACTGCCATTGCCGGAGCCGCCGGCCTTGCTGGAAGCACGACACTCGGCAAGTACTGCCTGCTGGGCGGACGGGCGGGATCAGCCGGCCATCTGACAGTCGCCGACCGCACGACGATCACGGCCAGCGGCAAAGTCACCAAGGACATCACCGAACCCGGGGCTACCTGGGGGGCCCCGCTGCCCGCGATGCCCATCAAGCATTGGACCCGCATCCTGAGAAGGCTGCGCAAGCTCGACGAGCTCGCGGAGCACGTCCAGGACCACGAACGACAACTGGGAAAACTCGTCAAAGATGGAAAATAACATCCTGCCCGGGCCGGTCGAGGCCGGCGACATCGAAAAATACCTGCCGCATCGCTATCCGTTCCTGCTGATTGACCGGGTGCTTGAAATGCAGCTTGAGCCGGACAAGCGGCTGATCGGCGTCAAGAACGTCTCGGTCAACGAGCCGTTTTTCACGGGCCACTTCCCGGGCAATCCTGTCATGCCGGGTGTGCTGATGATCGAAGCCATGGCCCAGGCCGCCGGCATGCTGGCGCATCTCTGGGCCGAGATCACGGGCGAGGAGGATGCGCTGTTCTTCCTGGCGCGCGTGGACAATACGCGCTTCAGTCAGATCGTACTGCCCGGCGATCAGCTGGTCATGGAAGTCGTTGAGACCCGCCGCAGGCGCCTGATGGGCTGGTATTCCTGCGAAACACGGGTCGACGGCAAGGTCGTGGCGAGCTGCAACCTGGTCTGCTCGGGACAACGGGAGTGAGCCGGATTCACGAAACCGCGCTGGTCGACCCGGCGGCCGAAGTCGCGGATGACGTTGAAATCGGCCCCTTCAGCATTGTCGGCCCCAAGGTCACCATTGGGCCCGGAAGCTGGATCGGATCGCACGTCGTTCTGACCGGCCGTACGACCATCGGGAAAAACAACCGCATTTTCCAGTTTTGCTCGCTGGGCGAAGAACCACAGGACAAGAAATACGACGGGGCCGACACGGAACTCGTCTTGGGCGAAAACAACACGATCCGCGAATCCTGCACTTTCAGCCGGGGAACCACCGAGGGCGGCGGCAAGACGGTGATCGGCAACAACAACTGGATCATGGCTTGCGTTCACATTGCGCACGACTGCCAGCTGGGCGACAACATCATCATGGCAAACAACGCGTCGCTTGCCGGCCACGTCACCGTGGGTGACTGGGCGATTCTTTCGGGTTATTCCCTGATTCACCAGTTCTGCCGGGTCGGGGAGCACAGCTTCACTTCTTTCGCGAGCCACGTGAACCGGAGCATTCCGCCTTACGTCACCGTTGCCGGCGAGAAGGCCAAAGCCAGGGGCATCAATTCCGAAGGCCTGCGGCGCCGGGGCTATTCAGCCGACCAGATCCAGCAGGTTCGCAGAGCGTACAAACTGCTGTACCGTTCCGGCATTCCACTGGAGGAAGCCACGGAGCAGCTCAACGAAATGGCCGGGGCACACGACGAAATCAAGCCGTTGGTGGAATTCCTGGCGGCCACGTCCAAAAGCTTTATTCGCTGACGGCACGGCAGCCTGGGTATGAACCGGCCGGCACCCGTCATTGCGCTCGTAGCAGGCGAGGCGTCCGGCGACCGGCTGGGCGCCAGCCTGATCGAAAACCTCCGCGAGATCTATCCGGGCGCCCGTTTCGCCGGCATCGGCGGCCGGCGGATGAAAGAGGCCGGCATGGAAGCCTGGTGGGACGCCGAGGAACTCGCCGTATTCGGCCTGTTCGAAGTGCTGTCGCATTTTCCGAGGCTGTGGCGCCTGCGGCGTGAACTGCTGGGGCGGCTGCTGGATCTCGGCCCCGACGTTTTCATCGGCATCGATGCGCCGGATTTCAACCTGGGCCTGGAAATCAAACTGCGCCGCCGGGGTATTCGAACCGTCCATTACGTCAGCCCCACTGTCTGGGCATGGCGCCAGGGCCGGGTACGCAAGATCGGGCAGGCGGCGGAACTGGTGCTGTGTCTGTTCCCGTTCGAGCCACGGTTTTACGAGTCCCACGGCGTACGGGCCCATTACGTCGGCCACCCGCTGGCGGACCAGGTCTCACCGTCCACGGACCCCGGCGCCGCGCGTTCGCGGCTGGGACTGGAACCCGCCGCCGTCACCATCGCCCTGCTGCCGGGCAGCCGCGTCGGGGAAGTGACCCGGCTGGCAGAACCGATGATCGAAGCAGCGCGGCTTCTCTCGGCGGAGATATCCGGACTCCAGGTCGTTGCCGCCATGGCCAATCCCCGCGTAAGGACTGTGTTCGAGGAAGCCGTCGAAGACCAGGGTTTTTCCGGCATCCGCGTGGTCGACCAGGACGCGGAGCGTGTGATTGCCGCCGCGGACGTGGTCCTGTGCGCCTCCGGGACCGCAACGCTGGAAACCCTGCTGGTCAACCGTCCGATGGTCATGGCCTACCGCGTCTCCTCTGCGACCTACCACCTGGCCAAGCATCTGAAGATCATTCGGCCCCAGTTTTTCGCACTGCCCAATATCCTGGCGGACGAAGCGCTGGTGCCCGAGCTGATACAGCACGAGGCCGGCAGTACCCGGCTGGCCTCTGAAGCCCGGCGCTGGCTGGATGACGAAGCATCGCGCGAGAATCTGCGGGAGCGCTTCTCGGAGTTGCACGATCGCCTGCGCTGCAATGCCGGCCGAAACGCGGCGCAGGCCGTTAGCGGCCTGCTCGAAGAATGAAGCCGCTGACAGCCGGGGTGGATGAGGCGGGCCGCGGGCCTCTCGCCGGACCGGTCGTGGTCGCGGCCGTGATTCTCGACCCCGGCAAACCCATCGAAGGCATGGATGACTCCAAGAAGCTGGACGAGCGGCGGCGGGAAGCCTTGTTTACCTTGATCAGGGAGCGTTCACTCGCCTGGCACGTCGTCGAAGTGGGCGTCGATGAAATCGACAGACTGAACATACTCCAGGCCACGCTGCTCGGCATGCGCCGGGCGGTGCTCGGCCTTTCCCCCGCACCCGCGCTCGCGCTGATCGACGGAAACCGGGCGCCCGACCTCGAATGCGAAGCCAGGACGATCGTTCAGGGCGACCGCCTGGAGCCGGCCATTTCCGCTGCCTCGATTCTGGCCAAGGTCACCCGCGATCGCCTGATGCGGGAACTGCACGAGCTGTACCCCGTCTATGGCTTCGACCGGCACAAAGGTTATCCGACGGCGGACCACTTCGAGCGGCTGGAGCAACACGGACCCTGCGAGGCGCACCGGAAATCGTTCGCACCGGTACGAAATGCGATGCAGCGGGATTTGCTGGCTTAGCGTCTACTCGCCCCGGTCGATGAAAGCCTCGATCGATTCCCGGGTCACCGGGCCGAGAAAGGCCTTCACGGCGCGCCCCTGATGGTCCAGTATGATCGTGGTGGGCAGCACCTTCGGCGCGCCGAACGGCTCGGGCGGGTCATAAACGTCCACTTTCAGTATCGGGTAGCTGACGTCGAAGTCTTCGAGAAACGCCTCGAAGTCGGTGTCCTCGAGCTCTTCATACGCCAGGCCCAGCACCGTCAGGTCGCTGCGCTCGCTGTGCAGCAGGGACAAGTCGGGGATCTCCTTGCGGCAGGGCGCACACCAGGTAGCCCAGTAATTCACCACCACCCATTCTCCGCGAAAGTCGCTGAGCTGGACATCACCACCGCCGAGCTGCTCCAGCGTAAAGTCGACCGGATCGTCGGTCTCATAAGCCGCAGCTGCGGCCAGCGCGAACAGCAGCAGCGGCAAAAGCGCCCATGTTCCAATTCGTTTCATTTTACGTTTCGAGTTCCTGTCCGCCGTGGTACATGCTTTTCAGAGACCTTTCAAAGTCTGGTCTGCCATTATGACCGATATGCGACAGGCACGCGACGAATGCCCGGTCCCAATCCGAGTCGCGCGGCAGCTCACCGACGGCGCCCAGCGGCAGGAAATAGCCGCCCTGGTCGTAGAGCATGCCGATGGACATTTCCTCCAGGTCCCTGGACAAAATCCATCGGCCTTCCGCGTCCGTTTTGACGACGTTTTGATCCCTCAGGCGGGCCAGGAGTTTGAGAATCTGCAGTTCCCCGGCCTGGGGTTCGAGTTCGAGTACTTCCCGGTCCGACAGTGACCTGCCCTCGATCTGTGCGCTCCACAGGTGGCCGACCAGTCGGAAAGCCAACTGGAACTCCCAGCGCTCCGGCCATGCGGTTTCGTGCCGGCGGACATCGGAAAACGTCGTCAGGGAAGCCGCCAGCGAAGCGCCAAGTAACACCACGGTCCAGACGAGATACAGCCAGAACAGGAAGATCGGCACCGTGGCCAGCGCCCCGTAGATGACCTTGTAATTGGCATTGCTGACATAGGCGACGAACCCGGCCTTGGCCAGCTCGAACAGCACGGTGCTGAGGAAGGCGCCGATCAAGGAATGCTTCAACCGGACCCTG
>CAJIBJ010000062.1_pt1 | contig 16683 bp, 15 predicted proteins | sample 9199331 | NCBI WGS metagenome assembly CAJIBJ01 (sample SAMEA7708300, study PRJEB35096) | sediment metagenome | biome: marine neritic benthic zone biome [ENVO:01000025]; feature: sediment [ENVO:00002007]; material: shallow marine sediment [ENVO:03000034] sea grass bed [ENVO_01000059] ... | reverse complement strand
GGGGTTCCAGGCTGAACCGGGTGATCGTGGACAACGGCAGCCGGATTCCGGAAGGCAGCGTCATCGGCTTCGATCCGGAAAAAGACCGGGAGCGATTCCACGTCACCGAGCGCGGAGTGACCGTCGTCACGCGGATGATGCTGGGAGACGGCCCCGCCTGGTTGATGAAAGCCCGCTATCGGCACTAGCCGGCATCAGGAGAGCACCAGGTAACTGTCATAATCCAGCGTCCCAGCTTGCCGGCAGCACTGCTTCCGGTTTTCCAGGGCCAATTCTTTCAGCAGGCCGTCCAGCAAAACCGCCATGGCCTGGCAGGTCTCGCGGATTTCGTGCAGCAGCGGCGCGGCGCCGGCCGATCCACATGATTCTGGAAGTCGATGAATCGAATTGTGATTTCAACAGTTGGCTGATAGTCTGCCCGGACTACAAGAACAGGAACACCTGCTATGCCGAGATTCGCCAACATTACCGGTTGGGGCAAGTGCATGCCGCCGGCGGTAATGACCAACGATGACATGGCCACGGTCATCGATACGTCCGACGAGTGGATCAGGACGCGCAGCGGGATCAGCGAGCGGAGAGTTTCACACGTTCCCGCGAGTGATCTTGCCGCGGTGGCCGGTCACCGGGCGCTGGCAGCAGCCGGAATCTCGGCGGAAGACGTCGATCTCCTGATAATTGCCACTTGCACGCCCGACACCGTCATACCCAGCACGGCCGCGCATGTCCAGAAGAAGATGGGCACGACGAATGCCGCGGTGTTCGACCTGAACGCGGGCTGCAGCGGATTCATCTACAGCATGTCTGTGGCGACTTCCATGATCCAGTCAGGCGGTTACGAGAAAGCACTGGTCATTGGCTGCGAACGCATCACCTGGTTCCTGAACTGGTCGCTGCGCGACACCGCGGTCCTGTTCGGCGATGGCGCCGGAGCCGTTGTTCTGCAACCCTGCGACGAGGAATGCGGGCTTCTGGGTTCCCACCTGGGTTGCGAAGGCGATGCACTGGAAGCTTTGCTGGTTCCCAATTTCGGAACGGCCGGGAACCGCTTCGTAGAAGACTATGCGAAATTCCAGGTGAGCTTCGATGGCCGCGAGATTTTCCGGCGCGCAGTCCGGGGCATGGCCTTTGAAATCCGCCACGTGCTTTCCGAGCTGGAACTGGAGGATGATGACATTGATTTCATCATCCCCCACCAGGCTAATGCGCGGATCATCGAAGCCCTGGCAAATTACCTGTCGGTGCCGATGGAGCGCGTGGCGCTCAACATCCAGAATTACGGCAACACATCGGCCGCGACGATTCCAGTCGCCCTGTGCGAATTGCTGGAAGACGGCAGAGTCAAGCCGGGTGACCGCTTGCTGATGGCGGCCTTCGGTGCGGGCCTGACCCGCGGGGCCGGCCTGCTGCACTGGGGTGATCGGGTGACCCCGCTGGGCGAGAGCGACGCACGGTTGCCGCCCTGCAAGCAGACCGCTTTGGAAATCATGGGCGAAGCCATCAGGAATACCGGATAGACCCTTGATCCCACGCTGTCCGCCGGTTCTGTTCGATGGATCGCGATCCATTTCCATCTCCCCGTACATGACCCTGGTGGGTTACGGCAAGGTCTTTGCGATGTGCGCCTCGGCTGCTATGGTGGGTCTTTTAATCTACGGCGCCACGTACCTCTGGCTGCGTAAAGCCATACCGGCGCTGGCGAAAGCGACGTGAAAACGACGGGAGATTGCCAATGATTACGCTGTTCTGGTGCCCCCAGACCCGCGCCTCGAGAATCCTTTGGCTGCTTGAGGAAATGGGAGAACCGTTTGAGGTCAGGATGATCGATATCCGTGATCCCGAAGCGAAAGATGATCCGGACTTCCAGTCGGCCAGCCCGATGGGCAAGGTGCCCGCCATCATGGACAGCACCCCCAATGGCGTGGTCCGCATGGCCGATTCTGCGTCGATTGCGCTCTATCTCTCCGACCGTTATCCGGCGTCAGGAATGGCGCCCGCTTTCGATGATCCGTCGCGCGGGGCTTACCTCTACTGGGTGACCTACACGCCCGGGGTAATCGAGCCTGCGATGATGGAGCGATTCAATCAGTGGGAAGTCAATCCCGGGACTTCCGGCTGGGGTAATTTTGACAAGATGATCGAAGTTCTGGAAGACGGCGTACGGGGCGGTGCATGGCTGTTGGGAGAGCGGTTTTCAGCCGCCGACGTGATGGTGGGTTCCTCGGTGTATTTCCTGAGACAATTCGGTCTTTTGCCCGAAAGCCCGGTTCTCGAAGATTACGTCGAACGCTGCCTGGCGCGGCCAGCCTACCAGAAAGCACTGGCTCGAAATGACGAGTTGCCAGGCTGAATAAAAAGAGGCCGCCATCTGGCGGCCTCACCCGTTTTTTCCCTATTCCTTCCTAAGGGCGGCATGGGCCGCGGCCAGGCGTGCGATGGGCACCCGGAACGGCGAGCAGGACACGTAGTCAACCCCGAGCTCGTGGCAGAGGTGGATGCTCTTGGGGTCTCCGCCGTGCTCGCCGCAAACGCCGATTTCGAGTCTGTCGCGGGCCTTCTTGCCTTCGTCAATGGCGAATTGCATCAGCCGGCCCACGCCCTCCGGGTCGATGCTGGTGAAGGGATTGTCCTTCAGCAGCCGCGTCTGCAGGTAATGAACCAGGAAGCCGGTTTCCGCGTCATCGCGGGAAATGCCATAGGTCGTCTGGGTCAGGTCGTTGGTGCCGAAGGAAAAGAATTCGGCCGTCTGCGCGATCTCACCCGCGGTCAGCGCGGCCCGGGGGATCTCGATCATGGTGCCGAACAGCTGCGGCACTTCCACGCCGTGTTCGGCCATGACCTTCGCGGCCACGACTTTCAGCGGGTCGATCATGCTTTCCAGTTCGCCCACGTGCGAGACCAGAGGGATCATCACTTCCGGATGGACGTCAACGCCGTCGGAAGCGCAGCGGCAGGCCGCTTCGAAGATCGCCCGCACCTGCATTTTGTACAGTCCCGGGATCAGCATGCCCAGGCGCACGCCACGCGTACCCAGCATCGGGTTGGATTCGGCCAGCAATTCGACCCGTTCCAGCAAGCTGGTTTTGGCCTCGATTTCCTCGAGGGCCTGGTCCATTTCCTTCAGGCTGGACAGGTGCTGCATGCGGAGTTTCAGGTCCGTCAGCTCAAGCATCAGGTCGTGCGCCGAAGGCAGGAATTCGTGCAGCGGAGGGTCCAGCAGCCGGATGATCACCGGTTGGCCTTCCATGGCCCGGAACAGTCCCTCGAAATCTGTCCGCTGCATCGGCATCAGGCCGGCGATGGCTTCGGCGCGCTCGGTCGGCGTGGTCGCCGTGATCATGCGCTGCATGATCGGTAAGCGGTCCTCGGCGAAAAACATGTGCTCCGTGCGGCAAAGGCCGATGCCTTCGGCCCCGTATTCCCGGGCGCGTTGCGCGTCGTCCGGGTAATCCGCGTTGGCGCGCACGCCCAGCTTCCGGAATTCGTCCGCCCAGGCGAGAATCTTGAGCAGGTGGGGATTCTGTATGTCCGGCACGACCGTGGGCAGGTCGGCGTAGTAAATCAGGCCGTGGTTGCCATCGATGGACAGGCTTTCGCCTTCCTCGATCACCAGGTCTTCCCCCACATGCATCAAGTGGTTGTCGAGATCGATTTCGATCTCTTCGACGCCGACCACGGCGGGTTTACCGAACTGGCGCGCCACAAGGGCCGCGTGGCTGGTGCGTCCACCTTTGCTGGTCACGACGCCTTTCGCGGCGAGCATGCCGTGGACGTCATCGGGTCGCGTTTCGGGGCGGACCAGGATCACGTTCTTGCCTTCTTCCTTGGCCCATCGTTCCGCCAGGTTGGGATCGAAGGCGATCACTCCGACCGCCGCGCCCGGCGATACGTTCAGGCCACTTGCGATGGGTTTGACTCCGTCCAGCGCCTCGGGATCCAATTGCGGATGCAGGAAGAAATCGACCTGGTCCGGTTGCACCCGGGCCACGGCTTCTTCGCGTGAGATCAGCCCTTCATCCACCATGTCCACCGCAATGCGGACTTCCGCCTGGGCCGTGCGTTTGCCGTCGCGGGTCTGCAACAGCCAGAGCTTGCCCTGCTCGATGGTGAACTCCATGTCCTGCATGTTGCGGTGGTGCTGCTCCAGGCCATGTGCGATTTCCTCCAGTTCGGCAAACATTTCAGGCATATCGTCTTTCAACTGACCGATCCGCAGGGTGGTGCGAGTGCCGGCGACCACGTCTTCGCCCTGGGCGTTGATCAGGTAGTCGCCCTCCAGTTGGGGCTCGCCGGTCGTGGCGTTGCGCGACATGAACACGCCGGTGGCCGAATCGTTGCCGATATTGCCGAACACCATGGTCTGGATGTTCACGGCCGTACCCAGGTTGTGGTCGATGCCGGCGGCTTCGCGGTAATCGATGGCGCGCTTGCCGTTCCAGGACCGGAACACGGCCTCGGTGGCCTGCTGGAGCTGTTCTTTGGGATCGGTCGGAAATTCCTTGCCGGTGTAGCTGCGGATGATTTCCTTGAAGCGGATGGTCACGGCTTTCCAGGCGTCCGCATCCAGCTCTGCGTCGTTCCGCGCCTTCGATTCCCGGCGCTGCGCGGTGATGACGGCCTCGAAGACTTCGTCAGGCACGCCCATTACGACGCCGCCGAACATCTGTACCAGGCGACGGTAGATATCGTAGGCGAATCGCGGCCGGTGGGTGCGGGTGGCCAGGATTTCGACGATCTCGTCGTTCAGACCGATGTTGAGGATGGTATCCATCATGCCGGGCATGGAGAACCGCGCCCCGGAACGGCATGAAACGAGCAGCGGGTTGTCGACATCGCCGAACTTCTTGCCGGTCAGTTTTTCCAGTGCCGCGATTGCCTCGAGTTCCTGCTTCCACAGACCGTCGGAAAAGACCTCCCCGGCCTCGAGGTAGTCATTGCAGGCCTCGGTGGTGACGGTGAATCCGGGCGGCACGGGGATGCCAAGACGGGTGGCGTCGAGCAGGTTGGCGCCTTTGCCGCCCAGCAGCCCGCGGACGCCGTCCCAGTCCGCGTCATAACGCGCTGTGGCTTCATCGAATTCATTGAAAAGGTAGACGAATTTTTCGGGTGTTTTGGGGCTGGTCATTCTGCGTCTCCGGAGGAGCAATTTTTCTGGTTGAAAGCATATCAAGATATGATGGCAAAACTGGCTTCTTTAGCTGACTCAAGTCAATTGGATAGCGGGTGAAGGCGGCCGGCTTTATACTGCGCTGCTGATATTTCGTTTTGGTGAAATGAGAGGATAGACATGACTCGTAAGGTACTGACAATCTGCGCCGCGGCGCTTCTTCTTCCGCTCTCCGCGGCCATCGCTTCCGGGACCGTCCAGGAGCAACGACACGAACTGATGGAAAGCGCCAAGGATGCCGCGAAGCCTGTCGCCGGCATGCTGAAGGGCGAGAAGGCATTCGACGCCGCCGAGGCGATGGAGAGCTTCGAGACCTGGGCCAGGATGGCGGCGCAGGCCGGTGATCTGTTTCCGGAAGGCAGTGAGACCGGGTACGGTACCGAGGCGAAGGAAACGGTCTGGACGGACCGCGAGGGTTTCGAGAAGGCACTGGCCGAGTTCGGACAAGCGGTGGACGCCGCCATCGAGGCCGGTCCGCAGGACCTCGAATCGCTGAACGCGGCGGCAGGCCCCGTTTTCAAGGCCTGCAAGAGCTGTCACGAGGGATACCGCGTAGAAGAAGAGGAGTAAGCTGCCGGCGGGGACAGCGATTGTGATGAGGGCGCTGCAGTGGTTCCTGGCGGTCGTGGCTGGCGGGTCTTTTCTTTGCTGGTTCCTGACCCGCCCGGTGGCATTGGCTCCGGGCGAACTGCCGGTTCATCAACCCGATGCAGCACGCGGCGAAACGTTCTTCCATGCGGGCGGTTGCGCCTCCTGCCACGAAGCCAGCCTCGAGGGCGGGCAGGATCTGAATTCCGGTTTCGGCACCTTCCGGGTCCCCAACATTTCACCCGATCCCTCGGCGGGGATCGGCGGCTGGTCCACTCTGGAGTTCGTCAATGCGATGATGTTCGGCGTTTCGCCGGACGGCAGGCACTATTATCCGTCGTTTCCCTACCCGTCCTATGCGCGGATGGACGTCAGGGACGTCATCGACCTGAAAGCCTACCTGGATACACTGACGCCGCAATCGAATGTATCCGCAGAGCACGACCTGGGTTTCCCCTGGAACTTGCGGCGTGGGATCGGGCTTTGGAAATTACGCTACCTGGACCCGGACATGGTCGTGGCCGTCGACAGTGCTGATCCCCTTGCCCAGAAGGGTCGTTACCTGGTCGAAGGCCCGGGGCACTGCGGCGAGTGCCACACGCCGAGGGACCGATGGGGCGGACCGGAACTTTCCCGCTGGCTGGCGGGCGGTCCCAACCCGGACGGCGAGGGCAGGGTGCCCAACATCACACCGGGTGAGGATGGGCTGGAATCCTGGTCCGAGTCCGATATCGCCTACTACCTGGAAAGCGGCTTTCTCCCCGACTTCGACATGGTGGGCGGAGCCATGGTCGATGTGCAGGAGAACATGGCGCGTCTGACCGATTCCGATCGCGAGGCGATCGCGCGTTACCTCAAGAGCGTTCCGGCACAATCCACCCGCAAGGACTGAATGGTACTCACACGGCACCAGAGAAAACGCAGCCTGGCCGGCGTCATCGCCGCCATGGCCGTGGTCAACCTGGTCTACGGCATCACTTTCCCGCTGCTGGCGCTGGTGCTCGACGCCCAGGGCGTGAGCAAGACCCTGATCGGCTTGAGCACCATCGCGCAGGCCGCGGCGGTGATCATTATCTCGCCGTGGACCCCCGGTATTCTGAAGCGATTCGCGCCGTCGCGGGTGATGCAGACGGTGACCGTGGTGCTTGCCGTGCTGTTCATCCTGGCGGGCCTGTACCCCAATGTCTGGTTCTGGTTTCCGCTGCGGCTCGTGATCGGCGCCATGACGGCCCTGCTCTGGATATCCAGTGAAGCCCTGATCAACGAACTCGCGGAGGAAAGCTGGCGGGGCCGCATCATCGGCCTTTACGCCTCGGTGGGCGCTGCAGGATTTGCCATGGGTCCCCTCTTGCTGATCCTGACCGGTTCCGGCGGGATGCTTCCGTTTTACGCCACCAGCGCGATGATCCTGTTGGCCGGAATCCCGCTGTTCATCGTTTCCCACCGCCGGATGGGCAGCACGGAGGAACAGCATGGCGGGCTGTGGAAAGTCTTCCTGCTCGCGCCCACCGTGATGGTGGCCAATGTCGTCTACGCCGCAGGCGCGGAGTCCATCCTGACGTTCTTTCCGATATTCGGCATGAGTCTGGGCCTGAGCGAATCGGGCACGCTGGCCCTGCTGACCATCATCGGCCTGGGCGGCATGATCCTGGTCCTGCCGATCAGCTGGCTGGCCGACCATCTCAACCGGATGGGGCTGTTGCTGGCCAGCGTCGTGGGGACCATGGTTTGCCTGTCGCTGATGCCCTGGCTGGTCCGTATTCCGGTCGCCTCGGAAATCTACGCCTTCCTGTTCGGCGGCATCGAGGGCATGATTTACGCGCTCGGGGTGATCCTTGTCGGACAGCAATTCCGCGGCGCGATGCTGGCGGCGGCCACCACGATGTTCACGGCCTGCTGGGGCGCGGGCACCATGCTCGGGCCGCTGCTGGTCGGCATCGGCATGGACCGTTTCGGCGCTGAGAGCATGGCATTCATCGTTTTCCTGTTCTTCGCGGCATTCCTGCCGATGCCGTTGGTCAGCTTCCTGCGTTCGCGCCGCGGCTCACCAGGGTAGTTCGGAGCCGTCCCAGGAAAGGAACTTGCCGCTGTCCTCAGGCTTCAGGCTGTCGATCACTGCCTTCATTCCGGCCACCGACGTCTGCACGTCGATATCGGCGCCCGTACCGCCCATGTCGGTGCGCACCCAGCCCGGGTGCTGCGCGATGGCGATGATGCCGCGGTCGGCGAGGTCGATGGACATGGATTTCATTATCGCGTTGACGCCGGCTTTGCTGGCGCGGTAGGCGTAGATGCCGCCAAACGTGTTCAGTTCCATGCTGCCGAGCATGCTGGAGATCGTCACGATCCGGCCCCGGCCGGACCGCGCCACGTTTTCCACGAGCAGTTCCGACAGCTGCATGGCCGTGAACAGGTTGATGTCGAACAGCCGGCGCCAGAGATCACGGTCGAAATGACCGAAACCCTGGATGCTTTCTTGGCTCCGCTCGAAGCCCGATTTGGCCATCATTCCCGCATTGTTGATGAGCACGTCGATGGTTCTGTTTCCGAGGTCATCGGACAGCGCGCGCAGCGCCGAATCCTCGGTCAGCTCGCATTGCCGGATCTCGAGATTCTCAACGTCGATTCGCTCGAGTTCCGGAGCCGGGCTCCGGCTGACGGCGATCACGCGGCTTCCGTCTTCCAGGAAGGCGCGCGCCAGGCCCAGGCCCAGGCCCCGGTTGGCGCCGGTGATCAGAACGGTCTGCGGATTCACAGCCTTTCGGACCGGTAAAGATTTTCTACGTACTCAGACGCGGCCGGGTAGCTTGTACGCCAGGTCTCGATGTCCGCCGCCATCTTGCGGGGTGCGCGATCCGGTTCGATCCGGACGGAGTCCGCCATGCCGCCGCCGTATCCCGGGGGCTGAAGCCAAAGACCCATCATCGCGGCGTAGCAGAAGTCCGTGTAGTTGAGTTGATCGCCTCCGAGCAGGGACTGCCTTCCGTCCGCGAGACGGGTCTCCACGTCGGCCAGCGCGGCGCCGATGTGTTGCACTGATTTTTCGTAACGCGTCCGGTTGATCCGGAAGGAGCGTCTGATCAGGAAACGCAACAGCGGAAACGCCAGCCTGAGCAACAGTTTCTGCCAGAGTGGGATGGCCGGGTTGTTGCAGCCCCAGGCGTGCAGGCTGAGTTCCCGGTCGTCCAGGATGTGGTAATAAATCCAGACTTGCAGGCTGACGCCGCAACGGTCGAGCTGTCGTTCGAATTCGAGCCGCTCCGCTGTCGGCTCCAGGAAGCCGGCCCTCTCCTCCTGTTCGACCGAGTAGCGGCCCCAGAGGTAGCGTAGGATTTCCGCTGAATTGCCGATGGACGACCTGATGGCGCCGGCCCTGAACCGGAGCGCCGGAACCGATCTGCCAAGGAAAAACGCGTTCAGCGTTCCGCCAAAAGGCTTTTCCTCGTAAGCTACACCCAGGCGATCCATGCACCAGCGCACTTTTTCGACGAAATGGCTGGCGGATATGGTTTCCAGCACCAATTCAGGGTATTTCGGGGGCGCCATCCAGATGCTGAGAGACAGCGCCCAGCGCCAGAGCAGGGCAGCCGCCACCAGCGCCACTGCAGCGCCGGTGGACAGCCCGAACACCGCCACGATCAGCGGCAGCGCGAGCAGGAACAGGGTGTGGATAAGGAATCGCTTTCCGGTCATCGTCCAGAGTCTAGACCCTGGATTCCAGCGCGGCAATCCGTTCCTCCAGCGGCGGGTGGGTCATGAAGGCCCGCTTGATCCCGCTGCCCAGAGCACCCGAGATGCCGAAAGCCGCGAATTCGCCGGGGAGGTCCTTTGGCTCCGTGTTCCGCTGCAGTGCGCGGAGGGCGCCGACCATCTTCCGGCGGCTTGCAAGGCTGGCCCCACCTTCGTCGGCGCGGAACTCCCGCCGGCGCGAGAACCACATCACGATCATGCTGGCCAGGATGGACAGGAAAATCTGCGCCACGATGGAAGTGATGAAATAGGCGGGCCCGTAGCCCCGCTCGGTTTTGAACACCACGCGGTCCACCACGTGGCCGATAACCCGGGACAGGAAGATCACGAAGGTGTTGATGACGCCCTGGATGAGCGTCAGCGTGACCATATCGCCGTTGGCTACGTGCGCGACTTCGTGCCCCAGCACTGCTTCGACCTCGTCCGCACCCATGTTCTGCAACAGGCCGGAACTTACCGCGACCAGCGCGCTGTTCCGGCGCATGCCGGTCGCGAAGGCGTTCGGGTCCGGTGAATTGAAAATTCCCACCTCCGGCATGCCGATGCCGGCTTCGTCCGCCTGGCGCCGAACCGTATCGACCAGCCATTGCTCGGTGTTGTTCCGCGGCTGCTCGATGACCTGTACCCCCATGGATCGCTTCGCCATGAACTTTGAGAGCGCCAGCGAGATGAAGGAACCGCCGAAGCCGATCACGGCAGAGAGAACCAGCAGGGCCTGCAGATCCAGGTCGACCTGGTTTTCCGCCAGAATTCCCTCGATGCCGAAGACCTGGAAGACGATGCTGATCAGAACCAGCACAGCGGCATTGGTAGCCAGGAAAAGCAGTATTCTCATCATGTCCGTTAAATTCCTTTGCTTGTAGCTGAATAAAGAAAATCCGCCCTCCTGACACAATTTTCAAGTCCCCGCCACGACAGAGTCATGAAACCGGTGTTGCACAATGGCGATCTCCTGTGTTCTTATCCTGCGAACCCTTACCGGCTTTGACGCATGGCCCACTGGCGCACACGCCTGACCCCACTGGACCGGTTTCTCAACCGCTTTTCCCGGCTTCGGCCCGGGGAAGGGAGGAGCGTCGTTGCGTTTTTCACCTTCGCTCTGCTGATGATGCTGAGCTACTACATCCTCAAGACGATCCGCGAGCCCTTGCTGCTCACCGGCTCATCCGCCGAGATGAAAAGCTACGCCTATGCCGTGACGGCAGCCCTGTTGCTCGTCCTCATCCCGATCTATGGGCTGGTATTCCGTCATACCGGAAAACAGCAGTTGACGCGCTACGTGACCGGGTTTTTCCTGCTGAACCTGCTGGGGTTCTACCTGCTGGGCCGCGCGGGCGTCGACGTCGGTTTCGCCTACTATGTATGGGTCGGGATTTTCAGTGTGATGATCACGGCCCAGTTCTGGGCTTTCGCTGCCGACAGTTACAACGTGAAAAGCGGCAAGCGGCTGTTCCCCCTGATCATGATCGGCGCAACCCTGGGCGGGCTGGCCGCACCTTCGCTGAGCGGCGCCCTGTTCCCGACGCTTGGTCCCTGGCTGCTGATGCTGGTCGCCATGGCGCTGCTGGCGCTGACGCTGCCCTTCGTCGGCTGGGCGCGGCGCTCGGTTCCGCCGGGGTCCCGTTGCGTCTCCGCCGATCCGGACGCGCAGCGCCACGGCGGCCTCATGGGCGGCATTTCCCTGGTCCTGACCGATCGCTATCTGTTCCTGCTCGCCCTGCTGATCCTGCTGCTGAATTGGGTCAACACCACGGGCGAATACATCCTGGCGGAACTGGTGGTACGACATGCCGATGCCGCCATCGCCGCGGGCTCGGACCAGGCCAAGTCCGACATCATTGCGGCCTTTTACGGCAACTTCTTCTTTACGGTCAATCTGCTGACCCTGCTCATTCAGGTGTTCCTGGTGGCGCGCATCATTCGCTGGATCGGCATCCGGGGCGCCGTCCTGGTGCTTCCCGTGATCGCGATCCTGGGTTACGGGCTGGTCGCCTTCATTCCGATATTCAGCATCATCCGCGCCGCCAAGATCATGGAAAATTCGACCGATTATTCGCTGATGAACACCACCCGGCATGCGCTCTATCTGCCGCTTTCAGCCGCGCAGAAGTACGAGGGCAAGACCACCATCGAGGCTTTTTTCTGGCGCTTCGGCGACCTGGCCCAGGCAGGCGCCATCTATGCCGGGCTCCACTGGTTCCGATTCGACATCCCGCAATTCGCCGTGGTCAACATGGTCCTGTCCGTGGCCTGGCTGGCCATCGCCTGGCAGGTCGCGCGGATTTACGCCGCCAAGCAAAAAGCCGTCAGTGAGAATCTTCCGCCCCGCCTCTATCACCACCCCCGGGAACGTTACCTGCCGCCGAAAGAAGATTTTCGTTTCGAACTTTCCTCCCGCACCTTCGTCGACCCGGATGAAGGCGATGTGATCACCGTGACGGCCTGCGGGGAAGACGGCGGGGCCTTGCCATCATGGCTTCGCTTCGAGCCCGAGACGCTGGCTTTCCGCGGCAGGCCGCCGGAAGAAGTGGGATTCCGTACCGTCGTAGTCCTGCGGGCGACGGATTTCGACGGGGCCTGGGCCGAGGGGCGGCTGGTGCTCCGACACCGCAGCTGAATCCAGCCCGCTGAAGTCAGCGCCCCGCGATTACATAACTTAGAGGAGTCTCGCTTCCCTGCTCCCGCCTTCGGCTCCAACGGCTTTTCCGCCTCAGAACGTGCAGGCCAAACGCCCCTGGCCCTGATCTGGTGTATCCTTCCGTATTCTTGCGACGCACGATCGAGACCAGAAGGATAACAATGGATCCAGCCCCTTCGCGGCAAACCCTGCCCGAGAACGCCAATCGGCCGCTCGAGCCGGGCGAAACCTACCGGCCCTATGTTCCGGTCAGTGAATCTCCCCACGAATTTACCGTCAAGGCGCTGGTTTTCGGCATCCTGTTCGGAATCCTGTTCGGCGCGGCCAACGCCTACCTGGGCTTGCGCGCCGGCCTGACCATCAGCACGTCCATCCCCGTGGCAGTGATGACCGTGGCGGCTTTCCAGGTTTTACGGAAAATGGGCGGCACGGCCGGGATTCTCGAGGCCAACCTGTCCCAGACGATCGGTTCGGCCTCGAGTTCGGTGGCCAGCGGGGTGATTTTCACGCTGCCTGCCCTGTTTCTCTGGGGCCTGAGCCCTTCGCTGCTCCAGATGACCCTTCTGGCGATGTCCGGCGGATTGCTGGGCGTGCTGTTCATGATCCCGCTGCGGCGATTCCTGATCGAGCGCGAGCACGGCAAGCTGCCGTACCCGGAAGGCACCGCCTGCGCGCACGTCCTGGTGGCCAACGAGGCCGGCGGGAAACAGGCCCGAAACGTTTTCATCGGCCTGGGCGCCGGCGCGTTGTACAAGGCGCTGACCGGGTGGGCCCAGGTGTTGCTGGACGAGGCTCACCTGCGCATTGCCTTCCTGAAGAAAGGCGAACTGGGCATGGACCTCTCGCCGGCTCTGTTCGGCGTGGGCTACATCCTGGGTCCGCGCATTGCCACCGTGATGGTCGGAGGTGGCCTGCTGTCTTCGCTGATCATCATTCCGGCCATTGCATTCTGGGGCGAGGGGCGGCCCCCGCTGTACCCTGAAACCCTGCTGACCATCAGCGAAATGTCGGCCTCCCAGATCTGGACCCGCTACGTCCGCTACATCGGTGCGGGCGCCGTGGCGGTTGCCGGCATCATCACCCTGGCCCGCAGCCTGCCGGTGATGATCGAGTCGTTCCGTATCGGCGCGCACGAGTTGCGCGGGCGAGTGGACAATGAAGTCCATGTGTCGGGGGAGGCGCCGGATCCCGGCGCAAACCGAGTTTCCGAAACGCCGCGCACCAGCCGCGACCTGCCGCTGAAACTGGTGGGCGCGGGCATCCTGGCGATCGCCCTGGTGCTGACGTTCCTGCCGGCGCCGTTTGAAGCGCTGCAGGACAACCTGGAACGGTTGGTCGCCGCGGTCTGCGTGGTGGTCTTCGCCTTCTTCTTCGTTACCGTGGCTTCCCGGATCGTCGGTCTGGTGGGGGTGACCAGCAATCCGACCAGCGGAATGACCATCGCGGCGCTGCTGGGCACCGCGGGCGTGTTCCTGGTCATGGGCTGGACCGACATGCACGGCAAGGCGGCGGCGCTGACCATCGGCTGCGTGGTGGCCATTGCGGCCAGCATCGCCGGCGACACGTCGCAGGACCTGAAGACCGGCTACCTGCTGGGCGCGACGCCGAGGCTGCAACAGACCGGGGAACTGGTTGGCGTACTGACTTCCGCCACCTTCGTCTGTCTCTCGGTGCTCTTGCTGGCCGGTACGTTCGGTTTCGGCAGCGAGGAACTGCCGGCGCCGCAGGCCACGCTGATGAAACTGGTGATTGACGGCGTGCTGGACCAGAACCTTCCCTGGGGGCTGGTGGCCATCGGCGCCGGGATCGCGATCGCGGCCGAGCTGCTGCGTATCCCGTCCCTGCCATTCGCCGTGGGGGTGTACCTCCCGGTATCGACGATGACGCCGATTTTCCTTGGCGGCATGCTGAAGCTGTGGCTGGAACGCAGTGCGGAAAACGAACAGCAGGCCATGGACCGCAGGGACCGCGGCGTGCTGCTGGGATCCGGTTTCGTCGGCGGCGAAGGGCTGCTTGGGGTTGCGATCGCCGGCGTGGCTTTCTTCCAGGGGGCGCGGCCTGCGGGTTTCGGCACTGGCTGGCTCGGCCCTGACTGGCTGGCGGCCACGGTGAGTTTCGCGTTTTTCGCACTGTTCGCGGCCTGGTTCGTCAGGAGAGTGAGGGGCTGACCGTGTTCGGAAAACTCAAGGTTCCACACACACTGGTGCTGCTGTACGGCATGATCCTTCTGGCTTATGCGCTGACGATGCTGCTGCCCGCCGGTCAGTTCGACACGGAAATCAACGATCACGGCCACGAGGTCGTGGTGCCCGGCACCTACGCCGTGATCGCGGACACGGAACCGTTGCCGCTCTGGTCGCTGTTCACCGTGATCCCGCGCGGCTTGGAGTCGGCCCAGGGCATCATTTTCTTCGTCTTCATCATCGGCGGCGCGCTCGCCGTGATCCGCTCGACCGGTACGCTGGACGCGGCGTTGTCGCGGGTCCTGAACCGGTTCGGGGGCCAGCCGGCTTTGCTGATCCTGATGGGCATGCTGGCCTTTGCGGTGGGATCGTCCACCATCGGCATGGCGGAAGAATACATCCCCCTGGTGGCAATCCTGATCACGCTGTGCGTGGGGATGCGCATGGACACGGTGGCGGCGGTCGGGATCATGGTGGTCGGCTACGGCATCGGCTACGGCACGGCAGTGATGAACCCGTTCACGGTGCTGGTGGCCCAGGAAGTGGCCGGGCTTTCGCCGGTTTCCGGCATGGCCTATCGACTGGCGCTGTTCCTGCCGTTTTTCGCCCTGGGCTACCTGCACGTGGTGCGCTATTCGAAAAAGATCCGGAATGATCCGGCCGCCTCCCTGGTGGCCGACATAGCCGAGGCCCAGCCGCCACCCTCGCCGGAGACCGGCCCGATCACGATGCGCCAGCGACTGGTGCTGCTGGCGACACTGGTCACGCTGGCCGTGGTGGTCTGGGGGATCAAGGTGCACCAGTGGTACTTCGTCGAACTGGGCGGCGCCTTTTTCGCGCTGGCTCTGGTCTGTGGCCTGATCTCACGCATGCCGCTCGACGACATGGCCCGGAATTTCATCGGGGGGGCAGGGGAACTGATCGGCACCGGGCTTCTGATCGGCTTCGCACGCGCGATCGAAATCATGCTGAGCGACGGACAGGTGCTGCACACCATCGTCAACGGCCTGTCCCAGCCGCTGGTCGCGATGGGGCCGGAGTTGTCCGCGATGGGGATGCTGTTCATCCAGAGCATTCTGAACTTCTTCATACCGTCCGGCTCGGGCCAGGCTTACGTGACCATGCCGATCATGGCGCCGATATCCGACATCGTCGGGGTCAGCCGGCAGGTGGCCGTGCTGGCCTACCAGATGGGCGACGGCTTCATGAACATGATCGTGCCGACCAACGCGGTGCTGATGGGCATCCTGGGCATCTGCGGCATCCCGTATGGCCGCTGGTTCCGCTTCATCTGGCCGCTGATGCTGCAATTGTTCGCATTAGGCTGTATTGCGATGGCCGTGGCGGTGATGATCGGGTATCAATAAGGATAAGGGGAAAAGCTGCAATCAGGCCGGCGCCCGCCCTGGCCAGTTTCGAATCAGTCACTCTGTTCAGCTATTCCTCACGCGCCATGTCCTCCTCGATGAATCGCAGGAGTGATTCCGCTATCGCCTGGCGCGGGTAGTTGTTCCGGTCCACGAAATGGCGGCCGATGAACGGGTGAGACTCGGCCACCGGGACCGCGATGGCCCAGTGGTCTGCGTTGAGGAAGGCCAGCAGGGTGCTGCCGGGGATGATCTGGTCGTAGAAGATCACCTGGCTGTCGTTCCGGGAGTCCACGGTGTCCAGTTTCCTCTTGGTGCTCTTCAGAACCGAAGATACCTGATCCGGTTGGGGGTAGGTGACCACCGAGTAATAGCGGAGGTTCTGCGGCAAGGGGAGGTCGGCCAGCCACTGGCGGCGCACCGCCGGGCGCAGGCTCTCAACGGCGCGGCCGTCTCCTTCCGTGCATTCGGATCCGGGGATATGGCGCAGCAGCCCCAGGTCTTTTTCCTTCGCGGGATTAGCCAGCGGCGAGCCTCCGACGGCCCCGGCGATGCTGACGATGGCCGCGATATAGGGGTGGATTTCAGGGTACGTCACAACGGCTTCGAGGAGGTCGGGTGCGCCCTTGGAATAACCGATCAGTACCAGTTTTTCCTCGCCCAGGCGGGTCAGGGCCTGCTCGCAGCTCCGGGGATGCGCCAGCGCTTCGCCGTGATCTTCGAACACAGCACAGGCGATCTCACGGAATCATCCACGCCGGTCGTCGATGCCGGCCTCGGATGCGGGCAGCAGCACCAGAGGCGGCGTGTCCGTCGTATAGGGGACCAGCGGTTTGCTTGCGCAGGAGGCGAGCAAAGCCGTGAGCATTATGACTGTGAGCAGGCGCTTCATGACGGTATCCTTGCCCCTATGTTATCCGAGACTGGTCCATTTGGCAGCGTTCGCGAGATGTTGCGAGCATGGGATCCCGTCCAGCCAGTTTACTGCAT
>CAJIBJ010000178.1_pt1 | contig 16717 bp, 12 predicted proteins | sample 9199331 | NCBI WGS metagenome assembly CAJIBJ01 (sample SAMEA7708300, study PRJEB35096) | sediment metagenome | biome: marine neritic benthic zone biome [ENVO:01000025]; feature: sediment [ENVO:00002007]; material: shallow marine sediment [ENVO:03000034] sea grass bed [ENVO_01000059] ... | reverse complement strand
GATACCAAGCATCCGATCCTTTTCCCTTCCAACCCGCACGAATGTTTCGAGATGGCGGTGACGGTTTTCGACCTGGCAGAGCGCCTCCAGACCCCCGTGTTCATGCTGTCGGACCTGGACATCGGGATGAACGACTGGATGGTGCCCGAGCTGACCTGGGACGACCGCTACCGCCCGGACCGCGGCAAGGTGCTGGGACCCGAAGACCTGGCCAAAATGGACCGTTTCGTGCGTTATCTCGACACGGACGGCGACGGCATCTCATATCGCACGTTGCCCGGCGAAGACCCCAAGGGCGCCTATTTCACGCGCGGTTCCGGTCACAACCGCTTCGGCGCCTACACCGAGGATTCCGACGAGTACCAGGACGTGCTGGACCGCTTGCTGGTCAAGTGGGAAACAGCAAAAACCATGGTGCCCGACGCCCTGTTGAGCGAGGCAGAGCGTCCCACCCGGCTCGGGATCCTGGCCTACGGCAGTTCCGACGGTGCCGTGATCGAGGCTCGCGACGGGCTGGCGGAACAGGGCGTCCATACCGATTATCTGCGAATCCGGGCCTTCCCGTTTACGGAGGAAGTCGAGGCCTTCCTGCGCGCCCACGACACGATTTTCGTCGTGGAGCAGAACCGCGATGCGCAGATGAAATCCCTGTTGATGCTGGAGGCCAACGACATCGCCGACCGCCTGGTATCCATCCTTCACTACAATGGCAAGTCCATCCCGAGCGACTGCGTGGTGAAGGGCGTGACGGGACACCTGAAAAAGGAGGTGGCAGCATGACCTACGCGCGGCCCAGAATCGACCTTCCCGGCCAGAAAACCAACGAATTGGGACTGGCGCTGCACGATTACGAAGGCGCCCTGTCCACACTCTGTGCGGGATGCGGGCACGACTCGATCACCGCGGCGCTGGTTCAGGCGCTGTGGGAGATGTCGATCGCCCCGGAACAACTCATCAAGATGTCGGGTATCGGCTGCTCTTCGAAAACCCCGGCGTATTTCGTGCACGGCGCCCACGGCTTCAACTCGGTCCACGGCCGCATGCCCTCGGTCGCCACGGGGGCGCTGGCGGGTAACCGAAGCCTGATCGGCATCGGCGTGTCGGGTGACGGTGATTCCCTGTCGATCGGCTTCGGCCAGTTCGGACACGTCATCCGTCGCAACGTCAACATGCTGTACCTGATTGAGAACAACGGCGTGTACGGGCTGACCAAGGGCCAGTTCTCGGCTTCCGCGGACGCCGGCAGCACGGCCAAGAAGGGCGAAATCAACCAGATGCAGAATATCAACGCCGTCGCCACCGCGATCTCGATGGGCGCGAGTTTCGTCGGCCGCAGCTTCTCCGGCGACCGCGACCAGCTCGTGCCGCTGATCAAGGCCGCGATCGCGCATCCCGGTTGCGCCGTTCTCGACGTGATTTCGCCCTGCGTGACCTTCAACGACCATGTGGGTTCGACCAAGAGCTATGCCTATCTGCGCGAGCACAAGTACAAGGCCACGGAGACGGACCTGGTTTCACCGCGCGCCGAGATCAAGGCCAGCTACTACGCAGGCGACACCCACCCCGTCCGGCTTCACGACGGATCGACCATCCTGCTCCGTAAAGTCGACCCGGATTACGACCCGACCCGGCGCAACAACGCACTGGGTTTCCTCGAGCGCCACCGCAGCCGTGGCGAGATCGTCACCGGCCTGCTCTACATCGACCAGAACGTCACCGACATGCATACGCAGTCGCGGACTGCGCATGCCCCGCTGAAAAACATGGACTTCGAATCGCTGAACCCTGGCGCCAAAGCTTTGGCGGAGCTTCAGAAGGGCATGAAATAGAATCCAAAATTTGCTTGGCGCGCCTGTGTTTAAGCCTTACTATTAAATGTTTGGGTCCGCCCGTTTCGGTCGGCCCGGGACGATTAGATACGAGGCTCCCCCATGTGCTCGATATTTGGCGTACTGGAGTTACGCCAGGACCTGAAGTCCGTCCGGAAAATGGCCTTGCGCCAGTCCCGCCTGATGCGCCACCGCGGACCCGACTGGAGCGGCGTTTACGCGGCTGATAACGCCGTGCTGGCGCATGAGCGCCTGTCCATCGTCGACGTCAACACCGGCGCCCAGCCCCTGCTCAGCGAAAGCGGCCGCCAGGCGCTCGCGGTGAACGGCGAGATCTACAACCACCAGGACATCCGCGACCGTTTCGAGGGGAATTACGCCTTCCGCACACACTCCGATTGCGAAGTGATCCTGCCGCTGTATCTGGATAAAGGAACCGATTTCCTCGATGAACTCAGCGGCATGTTCGCTTTCTGCCTCTACGACGAGGAGAAGGATTTCTGGATGATGGCTCGCGACCCGATCGGCATCATCCCGCTCTACTACGGGCATGACGCGCACGGCCAGCTGATCGTCGCCTCTGAAATGAAAGCCCTGGTGGAGGTGTGCAACCAGGTCCATGAGTTTCCGCCCGGCCACGTATGGTGCACCGGCCAGGAGGCGCCGCTCCAGTGGTATCGGCGGGCCTGGAGCGACTACGAAAGCGTACGGAATTCCGAGACCGACCGGCAGGCCCTGCGGGACGCGCTGGAGGAAGCCGTTATCAGCCACCTGATGACCGACGTGCCTTACGGCGTGCTGCTTTCCGGAGGGCTGGATTCGTCGATCACGGCCGCGCTGGCAGCAAAGCACGCGGACATGCGCGTGGAAGACCATGAGGAGACGCCGGCCTGGTGGCCGCGGCTGCACAGCTTCGCCATCGGCCTGGAAGGCTCGCCCGACCTCGCAGCGGCGCAGACGGCCGCCGACCACATCGGCACCGTGCACCACGGTTTCACATTCACCATCCAGGAGGGCCTGGATGCGCTGGAAGAGGTGATTTACCACCTGGAAACTTACGACGTGACGACTATCCGCGCTGCCACGCCAATGTTCCTGATGGCGCGTAAAATCCGCGCCATGGGCATCAAGATGGTGCTGTCCGGCGAAGGTGCCGACGAGATTTTCGGCGGATACCTGTATTTCCACAAGGCGCCCACTGCGCAGGCTTTTCATGAGGAAACCGTGCGCAAGCTGTCGCGCCTGCACAGCTACGATTGCCTGCGCGCCAACAAGTCCATGTCGGCCTGGGGCGTGGAGGCCCGGGTGCCGTTCCTCGACAAGAATTTTCTCGACGTGGCGATGAACATCAATCCGGCGGACAAAATGATCACCAAAGGCCGCATCGAGAAACACATCCTGCGCGAAGCCTTCAGTGACCTGCTTCCCGAGTCCATCGCCTGGCGGCAGAAAGAGCAATTTTCCGACGGTGTCGGCTACGGCTGGATCGACGCGGTCAAGGATTTCACCAACGAGCACGTCAGCGACGCCGAGATGTCGCGCGCCAAGGGGCGCTTCCCGTTCAACCCGCCAGCGTCGAAAGAAGCCTACTGGTTCCGCAGCATTTTCGAGCAGCACTTCCCGCTGGCCTCCGCGGCGCAGACGGTTCCGGGTGGGCCGACCGTGGCTTGCAGCACGCCCGAGGCCGTGCTATGGGACAAGGAATTGCAGGAAATGAACGATCCGTCCGGGCGCGCGATGCGCAAGGTGCACCAGGATGCTTATTGAGGAGTCATAGCACGTGAGTGATTCGCACAAGGAAATGAAACCGCTGCTGGTGCAGAAATTCGGCGGCACGTCGCTGGCCGACCTGGCCGGTTTCGAAGCCAGCGCTGTTGTGATCGGGCAGTGCACGGATACGCACCGCGTCATCGTGGTGCTTTCGGCGGTCAAGGGCGTGACGGACCTGCTGCTGGCTGCTATCGATACTGCGGTCAGCGGCGAGAGCGGCGCCGGGCTGCTCGGTGAGGCCATGCAGCGGGAGCGCTCCATCGTGGAGCAACTGGCGGAGCAGGGGGTCGACGCACCGCTCGGCAGCGCTTTCCTGGAGGGACAGGAAGAAACGCTGGCGCGGCGCATCGAGGGCATTTGGCTGCTGGGCCAGTGCCCCGACGAAACCCGGGCCCGAATCCTGGCCAGCGGCGAGGGCTTCAGCAGCCGCCTGATGGTCGACCTGCTCAACCACCGGGGGCTGAAGGCGGAGTGGTCCGATACGGACGTGCTCCCATTGGCGAACGAAGACTGGCTGGATTCACTGATTGAAATCGAAGAGGCGGCGCCGCTGTTGTCCGAACGTCTGGACACGGACAGCCAGGTCATCGTTTTCCCCGGATTCTACGGCCGCAACGCAAGCGGAGACATCCAGCTTCTCGGCCGCAACGGCACCGATTACTCGGCCGCGGCCATCGCGGCCGCAGCCGGCGCCGGCCTGTGCCAGATCTGGAAAGATGTGGACGGTTTCTTCACGGCGGACCCGCGCATCGTAACGAACGCCCGCTGCCTGGAAGAAGTCAGCTACGACGAGGCCATGGAACTGACCTACTTCGGCGCGAAGGTGATTTCAGCCAAGGCCCTGGCGCCGCTGGCCGCCAACGACATTCCCTGCGAGGTCCGCAACACCTATGACCCGTCGAAGCCGGGCACCCGTGTTCACGGTGAGGCGAAGCGGTCCCACGTCGTGCGCGGCATCTCGCACCTCCACGACGTATCCTCGATCACGCTGCAGGGCGGCGGCCTGAGGGGCCGGGTCGGCATCGCGAGCCGCGTGATGGACGCCCTGGCCAGTGAATCGATATCCATCCTGCTGATCGTCCAGTCATCCTCGGAATACAGCATCACTCTGTGCGTGCGGCAGGCGGACGAGAAGAAAGCCTGCCGCGCCCTGGAAAAAGAGTTGCACTTTGAGCGCCTGCACGGCCTGATCGAGGAAATCGGGGTGCAGAGTGACCGCGCGGTGGTTTCGCTGGTCGGCGAGGGCATGAAGCATTACCGGGGAATCGCGGCCCGATTCCTGACGGCGATTTCCTCGGCCGGCGTCAACGTCGAAGTCATCGCCCAGGGCTCCACCGAATGCGCCATCGCAGTGGTAGTGCGCGGAGAAGACGCGCAACCGGCAACCCGGGCCTGCCACACGGCGTTCTTCAGCCACTCGACGCACATTGACGTGATCCTGATGGGCTGCGGCAACGTAGGCAGTGAACTGCTCGACCAGTTCCAGCGCCAGGCCGCGAGCCTGATCGAGCATCACGTGGACCTTCGGGTCCGCGCGATCGCCAACAGCGAGCGCCTGCTCGTGGCCGACGACGTGGTCGATCTTTCGCGATGGCGCGAAGAACTGGCGGACAACGGCCAGTCCTGGACCATCGAAGACGTCATTGGCATCCGCAAGCGGCTGGGCCTGCTCAGCCCCACGCTGGTCGACTGCTCCACCAACGAGGACCTGGCGCTTGCATACACGCGGCTGCTGGAAAACGGCTTCAACATAGTCGCCGCGAACAAGAAGGCCAACACCGCCGGATACGAATACTACGGCCAGATGCGGGACGCGGCTGCACGTAATTTCCGCAAGTTCCTGTACGAAACCAACGTGGCCGCCGGTCTGCCGTTCATCGACACGCTTCAGGGCCTGATCCGATCCGGCGACGAATTGCGCACTTTCGAGGGAATCCTTTCCGGATCACTCTCAATGATTTTCGGACTGCTCGAGGACGGCACCCCCCTGTCGCAGGCGGTGGCGAAGGCGATGGAACTGGGGTACACGGAGCCTGATCCCCGTGACGACCTGTCCGGGATGGACGTGGCGAGAAAGCTGTTGATCATCGCGCGGGAGGTCGGCCTTCAGCTCGAACTGGACGATATCGCGGTCGAACCGGTGGTCCCGATGGACACCGTCGGCGAGGTTGACCGCTCCGAACTGATCGGTGCGTTGCAGACACTCGATGCCTCCTTCGCGGAACGCATCGACAAGGCCCGCGTGGACAACAGCGTCTTGCGTTACGTGGCGCGCGTGCAAGACGGCGCGTGCCGGGTTTCCATCGAGGAAATACCGCTGGACAAGCCGCTGGGCGCGATTCGCGATGGAGAGAATGCCCTGGTCATCCATACGCACTATTACCAGCCGATCCCGATGGTTTTGCGTGGCTACGGCGCCGGCGCGGCCGTGACCGCCGCCGGTGTTTTCGGCGATCTTTTGAGAACGGTCTGGCGGCCGCTGGATAACTGATGGCCGGGGTACTGACGGTCTACGCTCCCGCCTCTATCGGCAACCTGTCGGTGGGATTCGATGCGCTCGGACTGGCGCTGGCGCCGATGGACGGCGCGCTGCTGGGCGACCTGGTTCAACTCAGTCCGCACGCCGATGCGCAGGATGCCGCCGACTGGTCGCTGCAGATCGACGGGCCCTTCGCAGGGGACCTCCCGCAGCGGCCGGAAGAAAACGTCGTGATTTCCTGCTGCCGGGCCTACCAGGCCGCCGCGGCGGATAAAGGCGTCGAAATCCGCCCACTGAAAGTGCTGCTCAGCAAGCGTCTGCCGATCGGCAGCGGACTGGGCTCCAGCGCCAGCTCGATCGTCGCCACGCTGGAGGCCCTGAACCGCTGGCACGACAACCTGCTGACAACCGTTGAGAACTTTCGGCTGATGGCGGAGATGGAGGGCGGCATCAGCGGGGACATACACCTGGACAACATCGCCCCAAGCCTGTTCGGCGGCCTGCGGCTGTGTCCCCCGGGCGGGCTTCGCGAGCATGCCTTGCCCTGGCCGGGCGCCTGGCGCGCCGTGGTTTGCTGGCCCGGCACCGAGCTCGTCACACGCGAAGCGCGTTCCATACTGCCGGCCGAGTTCCCGCGGGCGACGGTGGTGCAGCACGGCGCCCGGTTCGCCGAGTTCGTCCAGGCCCTGTACACCGGCAACACGACCCTGGCGGCTGAGTGCGTGATCGACACAATCGCGGAGCCGCACCGCAGCCGGCTGCTGCCGGGATTTGAAGAGGCGAAGACGGCCCTGCCCGCGCTCGGCGCGCTGGCGGTCGGTATTTCCGGTTCCGGACCCACCGTCTTTGCGCTGGTGGACGACTTCGAAGCGGCCGGGCAGGTGAAATCCTGGATGAACGAACACTACCGGAAGAATGAAAGGGGATTCGTGCACGTCTGCCGCGCCGACCTGGGCGGCGCCCGCAGCATGGAGCAGGAGGACCGGTTGTGCGACTGATCAATATCAGGCATCCGGAAGACCAGGTAAGTTTCCGGCAGGCGGTCCTGCAGGGCCTGGGCCGGGGCCAGGGCCTGTATTTTCCGGGTGAATTCGAGACACTGGATGACGTGCCCGGCCTGTTGCAGGAGGATTTCGTACCGCGCAGCGTCGCGATCCTGCATCACCTGATCGGCGATGAACTCAGCCGGTCCGCGCTGCAGTCCATGGTGTCCTCGGCCTTCGACTTTCCGGTGGAAGCCCGGCCGATCGACAACCGGGTCAAAGCGCTGGAACTTTTCCACGGCCCGTCACTGGCGTTCAAGGATTTCGGTGCGCGTTTCATGGCGCGCTGCCTGGCGGAGTTTCACAATGGCGGGCCGATGACGATCCTCACGGCCACTTCCGGGGACACCGGCGCTGCAGTGGCGCACGCCTATTTCAATCAGCCGGGCATCAACGTCGTCATCCTGTACCCCGAAGGCAAGATTTCACCCCTGCAGGAAAAACTGTTCTGCACGCTGGGCGGCAATATCCGGACCGTCGCGGTCGAATCCGATTTCGACACCTGCCAGCAACTGGTCAAGCAATCCTTCGAGGACCCCGGGCTCAAACGGGACCTGGGCCTCAATTCGGCCAACTCGATCAACGTGGCACGCCTGATGGCCCAGGTCTGCTACTACTTCGAAGCCGCCGCCGCCGTGGAAAACGTGGAAAACCTGGTGCTGAGCGTGCCGAGTGGAAATTTCGGGAACGTTACGGCGGGACTGGTCGCACGGACCATCGGCCTGCCGTACAAGCGGGTCATCGCGGCGACCAACGTCAACGACACCGTGCCGCGCTTCCTGGCGTCGGGAAACTGGGATCCCAGGGCTACCATCGCCACGATCACCAACGCGATGGACATATCCCTGCCGAATAATTTTCCAAGGGTGCTGGAGCTGGGCGAGCGGCATGGCCTGGCGCTGGAAAAGCTCCTGAGCGCCATGTCGCTGGATGACGGGGAAACACGGGATGCGATGCGGAAGCTCCAGTCGCGCTCCTACCTGGCCGACCCGCATTCCGCGCTGGCCTGGGCCGCGCTGGAGCATTCCCTCGACGACGGGGAGGAAGGCGTGTTCCTGTGCACGGCCCACCCGGCCAAGTTCCTCGAAGTGTTGGAGGATACGCTTGGCATCGAGGTTCCGCTGCCGGCCGAACTGGAAGCCGTGCAGGACCGGGAGGTGCTGTCGAGCGTCATAGCCGGGGATTTCGAGGCGTTTAAAATGGAGCTCGAACCGCTCCGGAACTCCTGAGCCGCGATTTACACCCGAAGGAAGAATCCCATGTTCCGCAAGCCATTGATGCTTTACGCCGCCCTATCCCTGTTGTTCGCCGCTGCGACCCCGGCAGAGGAGATCCGGCGCTACGATTGGATCACCGCGGGCGAGGTTTCCGGCTCCCACGTGCTCGTGCTGCGCGATGATGGCGCCAGGGTGTCGGATTTCGAGTTCAACGACCGAGGCCGTGGACCAAAGATCCACGAATTGCTGGAGACGGGCGATCAGGGGTTGCTGGTATCCCTGGAGGTCAGCGGCCACTCCTACATGGGCGCGCCGGCTGAGGAGACCTTCTCCGTGTCGGACGGCAAGGCTCGCTGGCAAAGCACGCTGGAAACCGGCGAGACGCCAGCCGGCGGATACTACTTGGCCAACGACGGCTCGCCCGAACAGATTGCCCACCTGGCGCGCGCCCTGCTCTCCGCCGAAAATGGCTGGCTGAGCCTGCTGCCGGCAGGGCGCGCGTCGATAAACAAGCTGGCCGAAACTGCCGTCAGCGGGAAAGGCCGGGAGCACGCGGTAACGCTCTATTCAATCAGCGGCCTGGGCCTGACTCCGCAATACGTCTGGCTGGACGAGAACCGGGAGCTGTTCGCCGTCGCCACGGGCTGGATGGGCCTGACCCCGCAGGGCATGAAGGGCGTGCTGCCGCAACTGCAGCTCATCCAGGACGCGGAGGAGAAGAACTACCATCGTGCTCTGGCGAAATCCCTGACCACGACGCTGCCGGCCAACTGGATGATCCGGAACGTGAACGTGATCGACGTCGAATCCGGCAATATCGAGATCGGGCAACTGGTCGGCGTAAAGGACGGCCGGATCATCAAGGTGGTCGAAGACAGGGGAACCGACTGGCCGGTTTACGGCGACCTGCAGCCGCGCATCATCAATGGCCAGGGGCTGACGTTGATGCCCGGCCTGTGGGACATGCATACGCACCTGTCGCTCGAAGACGGTATTTTGCAGATTGCGGCGGGAGTCACCAGCGTGCGTGATCTCGGCAACGAGCCGGAGCGCCTCGCCGAGGTTCGGGCGGCGTTCGACAGCGGCGAGGTGATCGGTCCGCGTTCGACCGCGGCGGGATTCATCGACCGCAAGAGCCCCTACTCGGCGCCCACCGGCAGTCTCGCCGAGAGCCTCGACGGCGCCCTGGCCATGGTTGACGAGTACGCGGCCCAGGGCTATCCCCAGATCAAGATCTACTCATCCATCGACCCTTCCTGGGTCGAGCCTCTGGCCGCCGAAATTCACAAGAACGGAATGCGTCTCTCCGGCCACATCCCGTCGTACATGACGGCGCAACAGGCCGTGCTGGACGGTTACGATGAAATCCAGCACATCAACATGCTGTTCCTGAACTTCCTTGCCGGGCCGGAAGACGACACCCGCACGCCGGTTCGCTTCACGCTGGTTGCGGACCAGGCCGGCAACCTGGATCTCGACTCGAAGCCCGTCACAGACTTTATCGAACTCCTGCGGAGCCGGGGTACGGTTATCGACTCGACGGTAACCATTTTCGACAGCATGTTCCGTCATCGCTCGGGCGAACTCGACCCTTCCTACGCGATGATCGCCGACCACATGCCGCCCACGGTGAGGCGGGGCATGCTGGCCGGAGAGATGGCGATCGATGCCAGCAATGCGGAGCGCTACGCCCGCTCCGCGGACGCCTTGCTGGGAATGATCGCCAAACTGCATGCGGCGGGCGTGCCGCTGGTGGCCGGAACGGACGCGATGGCCGGATTCACGCTGCACCGCGAGCTCGAACTCTACCACCGCGCCGGAATCAGCAATGCCGGCGTTCTGAAGATCGCCACGCTGGACTCGGCCCGCATCGCAGGCCGGGCGGACGACTCGGGTTCGATCAGTGTGGGCAAGCAGGCGGATTTCGTGCTGTTGGCGGCCAATCCGCTGGACCACATCAGCGCGGTGCGCCGGCCGGTCGCGGTGTTCCTGGGGGATCGCTGGTTCGATCCCGCCCGGCTCTACGAGGCAGTCGGTATCGAACCGTTTACGCGCTGATCCAGATTTCCGAATACGCGCGGTAGAAATTGGCGCCGATGACCTTCTCGATGACACGCTCGGGATGGCCGCGCCGGCTCATGCCCTGTGCGAGCTGTTCTATCCGGCGGGGGTGATTCAACTCCTGGATGTAGGGAAAGCGGCCCTGTTCACCGGGGGCCTGGACGCCGGCGTCAGCGCGTTGTTTTTCGACTTCCTTCATCAGGTCGAAAAATTCCTGTGATTCCCGAACGGTCGGGACTGGACCGTCCGTGCCGATTCCAACATGGTTCTCGCCGCAGACGTTCAGCGCATGGTCGACGTGGTCCAGGACCATGGCCTCGGTCGCCCAGGGTGAGCCGTTTTCGCCCAGGAACGGCATGAAGTAGATGCCGACCACTCCGCCCTTGTCGGCCATGGCCCTCAAGGTCGCGTCTTCCTTGTTGCGCGGATTGTCGTGCAGCGCCCGGCAACCGCTGTGGGTGATCAGCGGCGGCTTCATGCTGATCTCGATCGCTTCGCGCGTGGTGCGCTGTCCGCAGTGGCTCAAGTCGACGGCGATCCCGATGGCGTTCATGCGTTCGATGGCTTCCAGGCCCAGTTTGCTCAGGCCGGCGTCGGCGGGCTCCAGGCAGCCATCGCCCATCAGGTTGCGCTTGTTGTAGGTCAACTGAATTGTGCGGACCGCCAGGTCGTTGAAGCGGTTCAGCCACCCCAGGTCGCGTCCCATCATCTCAGTGTGCTGAAAGCCGAGGATGACGCCGAGGCGGTTCGAATCCCGGGCCTCGCGGATGTCGGCCACCGATCGCACCAGGAGCAACTGCCCGGGATGGTTTGCGACGGCGCCGTGCCAGCCGGCGATATTGGCAATGGTTTCTTCCAGGCCCGGGTCGCTGACCGTAACATCCACCGCGGTCACCCCGGACTCGGCGATCTGCGCCAGCTCCTCGGCAGTCAGCAGGCTGTGCTCCCGCGGCCAGCCCTCCATGAAATCCCCGGGGCTGCCAGTTGCATCGATCACGAGGCTGCGGCCATACAGGCTGCGGATTTCCGGGGTGACCTCCGGGAGTGCAGCGCCCATCAACACCATGGGCCATGTGCCGGCGGCCGTTGCCCCGGCCAGTTGCAACAGAAGGGCCCTGCGTGAAATCGAAACCATGGTTTTTACCGCCATGACATGAAACAGGTGATGATTCTACCGTGAAACAGGTAGACTACGGTTCCTGAAACAACGCCATATACGAAGCACTTAAGGATGAGGAAGTTACGATGAACGAGCCAGCCCCCACCGTTTCGAAAGACCAACTCGAACACCTGGTCCTGGAGGCGCAAAGGCGAGCACCGCTGGACGTCGCTCAGATCCTGATCGACGAGAGTAATGAAACGGTCGGCGCGGTGCTGCGGCAACTCCACCCCGCCCCGGCCTACCGGATCCTGTTGCGGTTTCCCAAGGAGCGGCGCCACGCCATCGTCCCGCTGGCCGGGGATCATGTCGGCGACCCCTGGAAGGAGGCGCAGAAATACCCCGCGGAGAGCGTGGGCCGCCTGATGGAGCCGGCCCTGGCCAAGGTGGGGCCGGACGACACGGTCGCCACGGCGGTCGAACGGCTGCGTGAATGGGTACACGAGGCGCTGATCACCTACGCCTACGTGGTCGAAGACGACGGGCGCCTGCTGGGCGTACTGGTCATGCGGGACCTGCTGCTGGCGCAACCCGACGATCGACTGAAGGACGTGATGCTGCCGGAGCCGTTCTTCCTCACTCCTGATATGACCGTCGAAGACGCCATGAAGGAAGTGGTTTACCGCCATTATCCTGTTTACCCGGTGTGTGATTCCGGCGGCAAATTGCTGGGCCTGGTACAGGGTTACATGCTGTTCGAGCATCAGCACTTCGAAATCAGCGCCCAGGCGGGCCGCATGGTCGGTGTGCAGAAAGAGGAGCATGCGACCACGACCTGGCCCCGCTCCTTCAAGATGCGCCACCCCTGGCTGCAGATCAACCTGGTTACGGCCTTCGTCGCCGCTTTCGTCGTCAGCCTGTTCGAAGACACGATCGCCCAGGTGGTCGTGCTGGCCGCTTTCCTGCCGGTGCTGGCCGGACAGTCCGGCAATACCGGCTGCCAGTCCCTGGCGGTTACGATCCGCGGCCTGACGCTCGACGAATTCAAGCCTGGAGTCTTCCGCAAGGCCCTGGCCAAGGAGACGTTGCTCGGCATTCTGAATGGCGCAGTCGTCGGCGTGGTGGCGGCGATCGCGATGGTCGGCTACGCAATCTACTCGGGGGCGGACCAGCCCGTCGTGCTGGGCCTGGTGGTATTCCTGGCCATGACAGGCGCTTGCGTCGCAAGCGGCATGACGGGCGTGCTGGTGCCGCTGACCCTGCAGCGGCTTGGCGCGGACCCCGCGACGGCTTCCAGCATCTTCCTGACGACAGCCACGGACGTGGTGAGCATGGGTCTGTTCCTGTGGCTCGCCAATATGCTGGTGTTGTAGACCATGAGAAAAACGGCTGCCTGGCTGGTTCGCCAGGCTTTGGAACAGATCGGCGTCCGCTTCACCTTCGGGATTCCCGGGGTGCACAACATCGAGCTCTACGATGAGCTACGTGAATCCGAATCGATCGAGCCGCTGTTGGTGACACACGAGGGCGGGGCGGCCTTTATGGCGGACGCCGTCAGCCGGGTTTCCGATTCCATCGGCGTGCTGGCGGTCGTGCCGGCCGCGGGCCTCACGCATGCGATGAGCGGCGTGGGCGAGGCCTTCCTCGACGGCGTGCCGATGTTGGTCATCTCGGGCGGGGTCCGCAGCGACATGGAGCAGGGTTTCCAGCTTCACGAACTCGACCAGCAGGCGCTGATGCGGCCGCTCACCAAGGCCACCTACAAGATCGAGAGCTACGATGAGGTCGTGCCCACCGTCTACCGGGCCTACCGGAAGGCCGTGGAGGGCGAGCCCGGCCCGGTCTACATCGAATTGCCGGCCAACCTGCAGCTGCTGAGCGGCGAAGTCGGCAAGGTGCCGGATTTCCGTGCCGAATCCGCTCGGCCCGAGCTCGACCGCGAAGCCATCGCCGCGGCCGCCGAGCTGCTTCTGGCGGCTGAGCGTCCGGGGATTTTCGTGGGTTGGGGCGCCCGTCACGTGGCGGACGACATCAAGCGGATCGCCGAACAACTGGGCGCGCCGGTGGCGACCACGCTGCAGGGCCTGGCGGCGTTTCCCGGCGATCATCCGCTGCACACGGGCATGGGATTCGGCCCCTCCGCCGTGCCGGCGGCACAGAACGCTTTCCGGGACTGCGACGCCATGCTGGCCGTCGGCACTCGTTTCGCGGAGATCTGTACCGGGAGTTACGGCGCCGTGCCGCCCGAAAAACTGGTGCACATCGATATCAATCCCGGCGCGCTGGGCCGGAATTACCCCACGCTGGTCGCCATCTGCGCGGATGCGCGCGATGCGGTTCCCGTGCTGGCGGAAGCGTTGTCCGGCACGGGTCCGGAGCGCGACGCCACGGAGCTGAAAGCGTCGATAGCGGCCGACAAGGCGGCCTGGCTGGAAGACTGGAAATCACACGACTCGAAAGAGCGAGTCAATCCGGGAAAGTTTTTTTCGGCGCTGAGAGCACGGCTGGCGCGCGACGCCATCGTGGTTGCCGACGACGGAAACCATACCTTTTTGACGGCCGAACTGATGCCGATCTGGGAGGGCGGCGAGTACCTCTCCCCGACTGATTTCAACTGCATGGGGTACTGTGTTCCGGGCGCCATCGGTGCGAAGCTGGCGCAACCGGAGCGCCAGGTGGTCGGCATCGTCGGCGACGGGGCTTTCCTGATGACCGGGCTGGAGACCGTGACCGCTTCGGCTAACGGACTCGGCATCGCCTGGTTCGTATTCAACGACGGCGAATTGTCGCAGATCGCCCAGGCCCAGGAAATGCCGTACCAGCGCAAAACTTGCACTGCCGTAGGCTCACTGGATTACGGCATGCTGGCCGCGGCGACGGGCTGTGAATTCGTTTCCATGGAGAACAACGCCATGATCGAGGCCGGCATCGATCGCGCGATCGGGTTCATCAAGGAAAATCGCCCTGTGATCGTCGATGTCCGCATCGACTATTCCCGCAAGACCCAGTTCACCCTCGGCGCGGTCAAGACCAACCTCAGGCGTTTTGACACGCGTAACAAACTGCGCATCATCGGCCGCGCGCTGTGGCGAAAAATGAAACGGAGGGGTGGCTGAGCGGCGGCTTGCCTAGGCGGTCACGCCCATGTGGCCGAAACCCAGGCTGAAAACAAAAATGCCGATCATCATGAAGGCGATGGCCAGCTTGACGGCGGTGGCCAGCACCATGCCGATCCACGCGCCGAGGCCGGCGCGCCCCGACTGTACCATGTTGCTGCCTCCACTGAGTTCGCCCAGGACGGCGCCGATGAACGGCCCCAGTAACATGCCGACCACGCCGAAGAAGATGCCGGCGACCGCGCCAATGGTAGCGCCCCAGAAAGCACGCGAGCTCGCGCCCAGGTAGCGCGCGCCCGCTGCTCCGGCAAGAAAATCCACCACCCAGGCAATGACGGCCAGGAACGCAAGAATGCCGAGCGTGGTCCAGCCGATCGCCTGGAAATCGCCGATCCAGGCGCCGATGAACAACCCCAGGAACACCAGCGGAACCCCCGGCAGCGCGGGCACCACCGTGCCGGCCAGGCCGGCGACGACGACCAGGCCGGCCAAGAGCCACCAGAGAATGGTCCAGTCCATTGGAATCCTTCGCGATAGTTGATCTGTGACGTACATGATAGAGCAATAATCAGGGAGAATTACAGGCATGGAACTACCCCGCACCGATCAGATGCAACTGGACCGATTCCTGGAGTACCTGGAAAGCGTTGCCGCCAGGGAAATCGGCTATCCTGTGGCGTTCGACTTCGACTACAGCGCGCTGGAACCGTTTCTGAAATTCAGCCTGAACAATGCCGGCGATCCTTTCACCCCGATGACCTACCTGCTGAATTCACACGATTTCGAGCGCGAGGTCGTCTCGTTCTACGCCCAGCTGGCGCGTGCGCCGGAGGACCAGTGGTGGGGTTACGTCACCAATGGGAGCACCGAAGGGAACCTCTACGGCCTGTACCTGGCCCGCGAACTGCTGCCGGACGGCATCGTCTATTTCTCCCAGGACAGCCACTACAGCGTGGGCAAGAACCTCCATTTTCTGAACATGCGGCACATCATGATCCGCTCGCAGCCCAATGGGGAAATAGACTATGAGGACCTGCGCGAAACACTGAAAATCCGTCGGGACGCGCCGCCCGTCATCTTCGCCAACGTGGGCACCACCATGAAGGAGGCGCGCGACGACATCGGGAAAATAAGGGAGATCCTGGACGACCTGGCCATCGAGAACCGTTACATACACTGCGACGCAGCCCTGTGTGGCGGTTACGCGGCCTTTCTCGATCCGCCGCCGGCCTGGGACTTCGAAGACGGGGCCGACAGCATCGCCATTTCGGGCCACAAGTTCCTCGGATCGCCGATTCCCTGCGGGATCGTCCTGGCCCGGCAGTCCCACGTGGAACGGATCGGTCATTCGGTGGCTTACATCGGCAGCGTGGACACCACAATCAGCGGGTCGCGCAACGGCCTGACACCCCTGATTCTCTGGTACGCAATCCGCTCGCTGGGCCGGGAGGGCATGCAACAACGCATCGACCGCTCGCTTGCCACGGCCGCCTACGCAGAAGCGCAGTTCCACGAGAAAGGAATCGAGGCCTGGCGGAACCCGCAGGCCCTGACGGTGGTATTCCCGCAGCCCCCGCGCGAAGTCTGCGACAAATGGCAGTTGGCCAGCGCCAACGGCCGCAGCCACTTGATCTGCATGCCGCACATCTCACGCCGGCAGGTCGATGAGCTGATTGCCGATATCGTATCGGCAGGAGGAACCGGGCAATGAAAGCGCTGAACATCATCCAGGAAGACCACCCGGGACTGCTGGCCGAGGTGACGACACTGCTGGAGAACGAAGGTATCGCCGTGCAGGACTTTGCGGGGGCCACGGTCGGGAACACGGCGGTGATCAGCCTGACCATCGAACGCTACAAGGATGCATTCCGGCTCCTGAGCGACGCCGGCTACCGAGTGATTGCAAGCGAGCACCTGCTGGTGCGCCTGGAGAAACACCCTGGCGCCCTGGCGGAGCTCTCGCGCCGCCTGGCGGATGAAAACGTTAACGTGCGCGGCATGCACATCGTCACCAAGGACGAAAAAGCCGGCATCGTGGCCCTCGAAACCGTCGACCATGAAAAAGCGCGGGAGGTGTTAAAAGACATCCTCGTGTAGGAGCGG
>CAJIBJ010000081.1_pt1 | contig 17104 bp, 15 predicted proteins | sample 9199331 | NCBI WGS metagenome assembly CAJIBJ01 (sample SAMEA7708300, study PRJEB35096) | sediment metagenome | biome: marine neritic benthic zone biome [ENVO:01000025]; feature: sediment [ENVO:00002007]; material: shallow marine sediment [ENVO:03000034] sea grass bed [ENVO_01000059] ... | reverse complement strand
TTCAGATTCGGTCTCGGCCGCGATTGCCGATATGAAGCTTCCGGTGCTCGAGATCGATTACCGGGCGGACACCAGTCTTCCGGAAACGCGAAGATTCCTGGAGCAGACGCCGCTACAGGAATTGATCGAGGTGGATCTTTCGGAATTCGTATTTGCCGGAGAGGCAGAGACAGACGGCCGCCTGACTGTTCCGCTCGGCGCCGCCTCCGGGGAACTGGTCCTGGATGGCCGCATGCAGATTCCGGAAGGCTTTTTTTCCGATCCGGTCTCGGACATAACGCTCGAACATATCAGGGGTGAGCTGGATTACGACCAGGCAGGTTTCAGCGGAACGGACCTCGAAGCCGATTTTCGCGGTTACCCGGCCCGTCTGGACCTGGCGGGAGGAACCGGCAGCGATGAGAAATTCCGGGCTGACATGGTAGGCGTGTTCGGCGTGCGCGACGTTGTCCCGCAATTCCTGCTCGACAGTTACGCCGGATTGGCGCAGGTCGAAGGCGCCTGCCTGTGGAATGCTTCGCTGACCGTCACGTCCGAGAATGAGGCGGACGACGCCCTGGCGGTTTTCCGGGTGGAGTCCGAGCTGAACGGTGTCGACCTGGACCTGCCCGCCCCATTGCGCAAGCCCGCGGGCGAAAGCTGGCCGCTGGTCTTCCGTTACCCGATTACGGGGCCGGAACAGATCATCGACGTGGAATTCGTGGATCGCGCGACCCTGAGGTTCGACCTCAGCGATAACGCCGATTCGCCGCTGCGCTCGGTCATTCACCTCGGGGGCGGGATGCCGCCCATGCCGGACCGGGGCCTGATCCGGATCGAGGGTGATTCCGAAATGGTTGACCTGGACGGCTGGATCGCCGTGATCATCGATGGCGCATTGGGCGGCGAGGGAATGGGCGGATTGGAACTGGAACAGGGAAGCCTTCACGCCCAAAAGATGATATTCCTCGACCGCATCTTCGACGACGTGGGCATGGGGTTCGAGGTTCAGGACGACGACATTCGCGCGTCGTTCGCCGGCCGGGATGTCGATGGAAAAGTTCGTTTCACGAGCGGCGCGAGCGGCCTGAACAGCCTCTCGGCAGAGTTCGAGCGCCTGGTCCTGGGCGATCCGCAGTCGAGTGGTCTCGACATGGAGACCGATCCGGCTGACCTGCCGGCCCTGCATCTCTACGTCCGGTCGTTCAGTTACCTTGGCGTCGAACTGGGTGAAACCCGGATCGAGGCTTTCCCGACGTCCGCCGGATTCCATTTCGAGATGGTCGATGCCAAGTCCGAGCAGCTTTCGGTCCAGGCCAGTGGCGACTGGTCATTGGGTGAGGAAGGCCAGCGTTCCGATTTCGAGATCAACATGGCTTCCGAATCACTAGGCGATTTCCTCCGGACCCTGGATTTCAGTTCATCGGTCGAGGGAGGGCAGACACTGGTCCATTTCAGCGCCTGGTGGCCCGGGTCTCCGGCCGCTTTCGCGCTCTCCCGCCTCAACGGGCAGATAGAGTTCAGCGTGGTGGACGGTAACATCACCAATGCCAGCGCCGGAAGCGGACGCCTGCTCGGCCTGCTCAGCATCCAGGCGCTGCCAAAACGCCTGTCGCTTGATTTCCGGGATGTCTTCGATTCCGGTTTTTCTTTCGACGAGGCCTCCGGCACGTTTACGATGGAAAACGGGACTGCGACCACGGATGATATGCTGCTCGAGTCGTCTGCGGCGAATATCATGGTCAGCGGCAGCACCAGCCTGGTGGATCAGCAATATGATCAGCTGATGACCATCAGGCCGGGGCTCGGCAATACGCTGCCGATTATCGGGGTGCTTGCCGGCGGCCCCGCGGGGGCGGCAGCGGGCCTGGCGCTCCAGGGCTTGTTGCAAAAATCGCTGGCGGAAGCCTCCCAGGTCCAGTACACGATTACGGGAGATTGGGACGATCCCCAAATAGAGGCCGTGGACGTCAAGGAAGCGAAGGCTGAACGCCTCCGGATCAGCAAATAGGACAAGGAATGACAGACAGATTCAAACTGGCGGAACAACAGCTCCTGGCGCCCGGCGGGCTGGGCCAGTCACAGCTCGAACAGGTGCTTGGCGACCTGATGGGCCCGGCAGTGGACTCCGGCGACATCTATTTCCAGGCCAGCAGCCACGAAAGCTGGATACTGGAAGACGGGCTGGTCCGGACCGGCAGCCACGCGGTTGAACAGGGCGTGGGCATCCGGGCGATATCCGGTGAAAAAACCGGCTTCGCCTACGCGGATGAAATCGTGCTCCCTGCGCTTCTTCGGGCTTCCGTGGCGGCGCGGGCGATCGCCCGGCAGGGACAGCAGGGGTCGCTCCAGGCGTGGAACCGGCGGAAGACACCGGTGCTATATGGCACCGCGGATCCCTTGCAGTCCATGGAAGCGGGCGAGAAAGTCGATCTCCTGCGCCAGGTCGACACCTACGCCCGTTCGCGCGACCCCCGGGTCAGCCAGGTGATCGTGAGCCTGGCGGCCACTCACGAAACCATCCTGGTCGCCGCCACCGACGGCACGCTGGCTGCTGACGTTCGCCCGCTGGTGCGCCTCAATGTCAATGTGATCGCCGAGCAGGCAGGGCGCCGCGAGTCGGGCAGCGACGGTGGCGGCGGGCGGTTTTCATACCGTGAACTGCTGGAGGACGGCGCGTGGCGGGTCATGGCCGACGAAGCCGTGCGCCAGGCGCTGGTCAACCTGGAGGCGGAGGCTGCGCCGGCCGGAACCATGACGGTCGTGCTCGGTCCCGGATGGCCCGGCGTACTGCTGCACGAGGCGGTGGGGCACGGCCTGGAAGGCGACTTCAACCGGAAGGGTACTTCCGCATACAGCGGACGCCTGGGCGAGACGGTGGCCGCGGAATGCGTGACGGTGGTTGATGACGGCACCCTCGAGCGCCGGCGGGGTTCCCTGGCCATCGACGATGAAGGCACGGGCACGCAGCAGAACGTGTTGATCGAGAACGGCGTGCTGCGGACCTACATGCAGGACAAGCTCAATGCGCGCCTGATGAATACGCCGCCCACGGGTAACGGCCGGCGTGAATCATTCGCCCACCTGCCCATGCCGCGCATGACCAATACCTTCATGCTGCCCGGTGAACACGCGCCGGGGGACATCATCGAATCGGTGGAGAGCGGACTCTACGCCGCCAATTTCGCCGGCGGGCAGGTGGACATCACTTCCGGGCGTTTTGTATTTTCCACCAGCGAGGCTTACCTGGTCGAAAACGGCCGGATCACCCGTCCGGTCAAGGGCGCCACCCTGATCGGCAACGGCCCGGATGTCATGACCCGCGTTTCCATGGTCGGCAATGATCTCAAATTGGATTCGGGCGTCGGCGTGTGTGGTAAGGACGGCCAGAGTGTGCCGGTGGGGGTCGGCCAGCCCACGCTGCGCATCGATGGCCTGACAGTCGGCGGCACGGATGGTTCATGAGATGGTGAGGGGCGGAAGGGTCGACGATTCGTCCAGGTCGCGCAGCAGGCGGAACAACGCCCTGGCTGATGTGGGTGGCTTGTTGCGCGCGGATTCCTGCCGGGCGTTACGGACGAGTTGCCGGATCGCCTGGGTATCCACGCCGCGGCGCTGGCTGGCCAGCACGCCCACGGCCCGGTCGCCTTCTTTCAGCAGAAAGTCGCGCCAGGCTTCCGAGCGGTGCTGCCTTCCGACAAGTTCCCTGGTATTGCCGTCCAGCGCTTCCAGCGCCTTGATCAGCGGTTCCGGATCACTGCGGCGCAACAGTTTGGCCACATATTGCAAATGGCGTTTACGGGCGACATTGGAACGGATCTGCCGTGCTTCTTCGACCGCCGCGCGGACCGTGTCGTCCAGCGGCAACCGGTCCAGCTTGGCGGGTTTGAGGCCGATCAGGCCCGAAGCCAGGGATTTCAGTTCGAGCGCTTCCCGGCGCCGCTGGCTTTTACTCGGCGGTACGGGCCCGTCAATGAAATTTTCCTTGCTTTCCACCATGATTCCACTGAATGTCCGCGTTCAGTCAAGGGGTTCGAATGTCTGATCGATCCATGGTACCGCAGCCGTCGCTGAACCGCGAAGCCGAGCTGGATTCTCTGGAATCGCACGTCGCCGAGGCCCTGCGCCTGGCGCGCAGAGAGGGCGCGAGCGACGCTGAGGTGACGGCGCACACCAGCCAGGGTCTGTCCGTATCCGTCAGGCTGGGCGAAGTCGAAACGTTGGAGCACATGCAGGACCGCGGCATTTCGGTCACGGTATTCCTGGGTATGCACAAGGGACATGCCAGCAGCGCCAGCCTGAGGGAAGATTCGATTAGGGCCTGTGTCCGGCGCGCCGTTGACATCGCCCGCTACACGCAGGAAGACCGGGCGAACGGGTTGGCCGATCCTTCGCTGCTGGCCTCTGAGTGTCCGGATCTCGACCTGTGGCATCCAAGGGCCCTGGATGCCAGGGCCGCCATCGAACGGGCGCTTGCCTGCGAAGCGGCCGGATGCCGCGATGAGCGGATCAGCAACTCGGAAGGCGCTTCGTTTAACGCCGGCCTGGGCCTCGGCGTTTATGGCAATACCAACGGTTTTGTCGGCCGCAACGCCGGAACACGATTCGATCAGTCCTGCATCTTGCTGGCGGGTGAAGGTGACGATATGCAGCGGGACTACAGCTACGACAGCCGCCGTTGCCTCGATGACCTGGAGGCGCCGGACGTGACTGGCGTGGAGGCGGCCCGCCGAACGGTTCGAAGACTCGGCGCACAGCAGGTCGAAACCGCGGAAATGCCCGTGCTGTTCGCACCTGAAGTCGCACAGGGACTGGTCGGCCACCTGGTGGCCGCGATCTCGGGATCTTCGCTCTACCGCAACGCGTCCTTTCTGAAGGACAGGGCCGGCGATTCGCTGTTTCCGGACTGGGTGAACCTGCGGGAAAGGCCGTTGCTGGTACGGGGAGCCGGAAGCGCTGCGTTCGATTCGGAGGGCGTCGCCACGCGAGAGCGCCTCATCGTCGAGTCGGGCGTATTGGGCGGCTACGTCCTGTCTTCCTATTCCGCGCGCCGACTCGGGCTGGAAACCACCGCTAACGCCGGCGGCGTTCGAAACCTGTTGCTCGAACCGGGCGGCGAATCGACCGAAAACCTGTTGCGGCACATGCGCGACGGTCTGTACGTGACCGAGGTCATGGGGCAGGGCGTCAGCATCGTGACGGGCGACTATTCCCGCGGGGCGTCAGGCTTCCTGGTGAAGGACGGGGAAATCGCACACGCGGTAGAGGAGGTTTCCGTTGCCGGAAACCTCGCGGACATGTTCAATAACCTGATTGCCACCGGGAACGACGTGGATACCCGCGGGAACATCCACTGTGGTTCCGTCCTGGTCAGTACGATGATGGTGGCCGGCTCTTGAGCGTGTTCAAGCTCATGCGGGTGGTGCTCCTATTGAGCGTCTTTTTCGTGATCCTGATCAACACCTGGATGACTGAAAAGAGGATGGCGGCGTGGGAGCGGCCTATCCTCGTCACTGTCTATCCCATCGCGGCGGACGAGGACGCGAATACCCGGAAATTCGTCGACAACATAAACGCCGCGCACTTCGATGGGGTTAACCGTTTCATGGATCGCGAGTCCGGCCCCTATGGATTCCGGGTCACGCCGGCGTTCCGCTTCCAGGTTGCCGCAAGCGCAACCGAAATGCCGCCAGCCGTTCCAGGGCAGTTCGATCCGATCGGGATAGCCTGGTGGAGCCTGAAAATGCGCTGGTGGGCCTGGACCAAGGAACTCGGGGACGACCTGGTGTCGCCGGATATCCAGATGTTCGTCCTCTACCACAATGTCGACGGCGGGCGTGAACCCGGTATTTCGGTCGGCATGCGCAAGGGTCGCTACGGCATCGTCAAATCTTATGCGAGGGAGTCGATGAAGGAAGGGAATCTGTTCGTGTTCACGCACGAGATGCTGCACGTGCTGGGCGCGACCGACAAGTACGTACTGTCGAGCGGCGAGCCGATTTTCCCGCACGGTTACGCCGAGCCGGACAAGCGCCCCCTGTTCCCCCAGAAACGGGCCGAAATCATGGGCGGCCGGATTCCGATCAACTCCTTTTCTTCACTGATGCCCAATTCGCTGGAAGAGTGCAAGATCGGACGCCAGACCGCCAAGGAAATCGGGTTTTTCAATCATTTGATCGATCGCTGATGATCCGCATTTTCGATGCCGGCCCGGCCAGCGGTGCCAGGCGTCGCTAATCCTGCCTGCGCCAGCGACTCGATTGCCGCTGCGTGAAGGCCTGCATCAGACCCAGCGGCAACAGGCGTGCGAGCAGCGCGATGAATCGGTTCACCCGTCCGGGCACGGCCACGGTCCGCGGCCTTTCGCGCATCACCGACTCGATGCCGTGACGCACGACCTCGTCCGCATCCATCCACATCCAGGAAGGCATCTTGCTGACCTGTTCCCGGATTTCCAGCACGTCGTGGAATTCCGAATGGGTAAATCCCGGGCACAGTGCGGACACCGCGACGCCGGTATCCAGGTTTTCCATGGCCAGTGACTGCGAGAAGCGGATCAGGAAAGACTTGGTCGCCCCGTACAGCGTGTGCCGGGCGGAACCCGGAATCAGCCCGGCCAGCGAGGCGACATTCACGATGTAACCCCTGCGTTTCTTCTTCATGGCCGGCAACAGCCGCCAGGTCAGTTCGCACACGGAGTTCAGCATGACCTGCAGGGAATCCTGGTGCACTTGCCAGTCGGAATCGCCGAATTCGCCCGGCACGCCGTATCCGGCGTTGTTCACCAGGAAGCTGATTTCGATCCCTTCTGAACGAAGATGATCTTCCAGTTCGCGTCCGGCTTCCGGCCGTGAAAGGTCGAGCGCCAGGACGCGGCAATCAGCGTCGTGCGCCTGCCGGAGCGCCGCCGCGATTTCCTGCATGCGGTGTTCGCGTCGCGCCACCAGGACTATGGAATAGCCACGGCTGGCCAATTGCCGGCAGAATTCGGCACCGATGCCGGCCGACGCGCCCGTCACCAGTGCCCAGTCTCCTGAGTGATCACTCATTGCAGTTCAGCTCCGCTGTCAGTTTCGAATGACTGGCGTCAAATTTTCAAGGTTCCCGTCTTGAGATATTCATTCGCGGTGGGTATTCTACCGCGCATTTAGACAACACGATGAAAGGACATGATGATGCGCAGAATCCTGGTTGCGGGAAACTGGAAAATGCACGGCTCGCGAGCCATGGTTGAGGAACTCCTGGAAGGGTTGCTGGCCGGGTCGCGGGAAGACACCGGGGTGGACATGGCGGTCTTTCCTCCGTATCCCTACCTGGCCCAGGCCCGTGGACTCCTGGACGGCAGCGCGATCGCCTGGGGCGCCCAGAACCTGAATCCGGTGGCGCAGGGCGCGCATACCGGCGAGGTGTCGGCCGGCATGCTGCTGGATCTGGGTTGCCGCTACGTCCTGGTCGGGCACTCCGAGAGGCGCACGATTTACGGTGAATCCGACGACGACGTGGCCGACCGTTTCGAAGCGGCGCTGGGCGCCGGCCTGGAACCGGTGCTGTGCGTGGGCGAGACACTCGAACAGCGGGAAAACGGCGAAACCGAAACCGTGGTGGAACGGCAAATAGACGCCGTTCTGAAACGCTGCGGCGTGGGGGTTTTCGATCGGGCGATCGTCGCCTATGAGCCGGTCTGGGCGATCGGGACCGGCAAGACGGCCACACCGGAACAGGCACAGGCCGTTCATGCATTCATCCGTGACAAATTTACGTCGCAGGATGATATAATCGCGGGTCAATTACGTATTTTGTACGGCGGCAGTGTGAACGGATCCAATGCCGCCGATTTATTTGCCCGGGAAGACATAGACGGTGGACTGGTCGGAGGCGCCTCGCTGAAGGTCGGGGATTTCCTCGCGATCCGCAACGCCACTGCCTGATTCTTCCCCGATTAATCGGAAGTGATATGCAAGTTTTGAACATTTTTCACGTGCTGATCGCGATCGCCCTGGTGGCTTTCGTCCTGATCCAGAAAGGTCAGGGCGCCACTGCCGGCGCGGCATTCGGCAGCGGGGCCTCCGGAACGGTTTTCGGCGCACGGGGCGCCGGCAACTTCCTGACCCGCGCAACCTGGGTGCTGGCCACCCTGTTCTGTGCGATCAGCCTAACCATGGCGGTCATGGTTTCCCGGCTATCCGACCTGCCTGAAAACGATCTCGGTGTCGTGGGCGCCGCGGTGACGCCGGTAACAGATGAGGGCGGGGACGATGGCGAGGTATCGGTGACATCCGACGAGCCACTGGTGACCGATGTGCCGTCGTTTGACATCCCCGGCGACGACGTGCCTTCCCCCGAGGCCGCGAATGAAGCGGTTGACGAGGCCATCACGGAAGAACTCCAGGCTGTAGATGACGACCAGAACAGTGAGGAGACGGGCGGCGGAGATAGCTGAGCCCGGGTGTAGGATTGCCCAAGTGGTGGAATTGGTAGACACGCTATCTTGAGGGGGTAGTGGCGAAAGCCGTGCCGGTTCGAGTCCGGCCTTGGGCACCATTTGAACGAACAAGAGAGACGAGCATGCTCGCTGAGTATTTTCCGGTTCTGATCTTTCTCGTGATATCCACCGCACTGGGTGTCATCCTTCTTCTGACCGGCGGCATACTCGGCGGATTGCTCGGGCAAATCAAACCGGACAGCGAAAAATCTTCCCCCTATGAATGCGGCTTCGAAGCCTTCGAAGACACCCGCTCCAAGTTTGACGTCCGCTACTACCTGGTAGCCATCTTGTTCATTATTTTCGACCTGGAAATTGCATTTTTCATTCCCTGGGCGCTGGTGCTGGACAAGCTGGGCGTGTTCGGGCTGGTCGCCATGACAATCTTCGTTCTCGAACTCGTCATCGGATTCTTCTTTGTCTGGAAGAAAGGAGCACTGGAATGGGAATGAACAATCCCGTCCCGCTGGATTCAGTGGACGATATCCTCCGGCCAAACGCCGACGCCAACCCGCTTCTGGACCGCGGCATGGTCACGACCAGCCTGGACGCGCTGCTCAACTGGGCCCGCACGGGCTCGATGTGGCCGATGACCTTCGGTTTGGCCTGCTGCGCCGTCGAAATGATGCAGGCCGGCGCCGCGCGCTACGATCTGGACCGGTTCGGGGTTATTTTCCGGCCAAGCCCCAGGCAGTCGGACGTGATGATCGTTGCCGGAACGCTCACCAACAAGATGGCGCCCGCCTTTCGCAAGGTTTATGACCAGATGCCCAATCCGAAATGGGTCATCTCGATGGGATCCTGCGCCAACGGCGGCGGTTATTACCACTACGCTTATTCCGTGACCCGCGGCTGCGACCGGGTCGTTCCGGTCGACGTGTACGTGCCCGGATGCCCGCCGACCGCCGAGGCGCTGATTTACGGAATCCTTCAGTTGCAGGCGAAAGTCCGCCGCGAATCCACGATCGCCAGGTGAGGGAATGAGCGATACAGCGAAAGCCACCATGGAACTGTTCACGGGGCGCTTCGGCGACCGCGTGACGGTTGGGGAAACCGTACGGGGGATTCTGACCCTGGAAGTGGACGTGGACGCCTGGCTGGAAGTCTGCCGCGCGCTGCGTGGCGAAGAAGATTTCTGTTTCGAGCAACTCACGGATCTCTGCGGCGTGGATTACCTCAGCTACGGCCAGTCCGAGTGGGATACCACGGATGCGTCGATCGAGGGATTCGGCCGGGGCGTGGAATCCGACGGCCCGGGGCGCTTCGACTGGGCCAGCCGTCCCGAGGCAGGGGACGTCAGCCAACGGTTCGCGGTGGTGGTTCACCTGCTGTCGTTCCGGCACAACCTCCGCTTGAGACTGCGCTGTTTCGCACCGGACGAAGGCATGCCCATCGTGCCGTCACTGGTAGAGATCTGGAGTTCGGCCAATTGGTACGAACGCGAAGCTTTCGATCTGTTCGGCATCGTGTTCGAGGGACATCCGGACCTGCGCCGGATCATGACCGACTATGGATTCACGGGCCACCCCTTCCGCAAGGACTTCCCGCTGATCGGAAATGTCGCCGTCCGCTACGATAATCAAAAAAAACGCATCGTCTACGAACCGGTGGAAATCGAGCCGCGGGTGGGCGTTCCGCGCGTGCTTAGGGACGACTCCCGTTACAAGACAGACGAACTCGATCTGGCCGCGGACGCCGCTGCCGAGGAAGTGTCTGCGAAAGAGACTGCCGGGAAACAGGACGACTGAAATGGCTGAGATACGCAATTACACGATGAATTTCGGCCCGCAGCACCCGGCTGCGCACGGCGTGCTGCGCCTGGTGCTGGAAATGGACGGCGAAACGGTGGTCCGCGCCGACCCTCACGTCGGTCTGCTCCACCGGGCCACGGAAAAACTGGCGGAAAGCAAGCCTTTCAACCAGTCCGTCGGATACCTCGACCGGCTGGATTACATGTCGATGATGTGCAATGAGCACGCTTACGTGCGGGCCATCGAGGAACTCCTGGGGATCGAGCCACCGCCGCGCGCGCAGTACATCCGAACGATGTTCGACGAGCTGACCCGGTTTTCAAACCACCTGCTCTGGGTCGCTTCCTGTGGCATCGATCTCGGCGCGATGACCGTGTTCCTGTACGCTTTCCGCGAACGGGAAATGGTCATGGACGCCTACGAGGCGGTGTCCGGCGCCCGCATGCATGCCAGCTATTACCGGCCCGGGGGCGTCTACCGCGACCTGCCGGACCAGATGCCACCGTACAAGGAGACCCGCTGGACCAAGGGCAAGGATCTCAAGCGCCGCAATGAATGGCGAGAGGGCTCGCTGCTGGATTTCGTCGAGGCGTTCGCTGAAGACGTTCCCGGCAAGATCGACGAATACGAAACGCTTCTGACCAACAACCGGATCTGGAAGCAGCGCACCGTGGGTATCGGCGTGGTGTCGCCCGACAAAGCGCTGCAGATGGGATGCTCGGGTGTGATGCTGCGCGGGTCCGGCATCGAGTGGGACCTGCGCAAGAAGCAGCCCTACGCGATGTACGACCAGATCGATTTCGACGTGCCGGTCGGGGTCCACGGCGACTGCTATGACCGCTACCTCTGCCGGATAGAGGAAATGCGCCAGTCGGCCAGGATCATCCTGCAATGCGTGGACTGGCTGAAAAAGAACCCCGGTCACGTGATGCTCAAGAATTTCAAGGTCATCCCTCCCACCCGCGAGGAAATGAAGGATGACATGGAAGCCCTGATCCACCATTTCAAACTGTTCACCGAGGGCTACTGCGTGCCGGAAGGCGAAACCTACGCGGCGGTGGAGGCGCCCAAGGGCGAGTTCGGCTGCTATCTGGTTTCCGACGGCGCGAACAAGCCGTTCCGGGTGCATTTCCGCGCCCCCGGCTTTGCCCACCTTTCGGGCATCAACGAAATGGCCAGGGGTCACATGCTGGCCGACACTGTCGCCATCATCAGCACGCTGGATCTGGTTTTCGGCGAGGTAGACCGTTGACATGCTGACTGAACACACGAGAAAAACCATCGACCACTGGGTCTCGAAATTCCCGGAAGACCACAAGCGCTCGGCCCTGATCCAGTCTCTGATGGCGGCCCAGGAGCAGAACGGCGGTTGGATCAGCAGTGAGCTGACCGAAGCGGTTGCGGAGTACCTGGAACTGCCACCGGTCTGGGCGCACGAAGTCGTGTCGTTCTATTCCATGTTCTTCACCGAGCCGGTGGGACGCCACAAGGTCAATATCTGCACCAACATCTCGTGTTGGCTAAACGGCGCCGACGGCCTCGTCGCGCGCGCCGAGGAAAAACTGGGCGTCAAGCTCGGCGGTACGTCCGAAGACGGCCGCGTGACGCTGGTCCGCGAAGAAGAATGCCTGGCCGGCTGTTGCGGCGCTCCGATGGCCGTTGTGGACGGGCACTACCACGAGAACCTGGACCTGCAGAAACTGGACGCGATCCTGGACAGGCTGGAGTAGAGCGAAATGGCCGATCACAACGTCGTATTCAACACCCTTCACGCCGAGCGTCCCTGGGCTCTGGACACCTATCTCGAAGCGGACGGTTACCAGGCCTGGAGGAAAATCCTGGAAGAGAAAACCGCACGGGAATTCGTCATCGACGCCGTCAAGGAGTCTGCGCTGCGCGGCCGCGGCGGCGCCGGTTTCCCGACCGGGCTCAAGTGGAGCTTCATGCCGCGTTCGGCGCCGATGCAGAAATACATCCTCTGCAATTCGGACGAGTCGGAGCCGGGCACCTGTCATGACCGCGACATCCTGCGGTTCAACCCGCACGCCGTGATCGAAGGCATGGCCATCGCGGGCTACGCCATGGGCGCGACGGTCGGTTACAACTACCTGCGCGGCGAGTTCCACCATGAGCCCTTCGAACGCTTCGAGGCAGCCCTGGCCGAAGCCTACGAGGCGGGCTTGCTGGGCAAGGACATCAAGGGCTCGGGCATCGACCTGGACATCTACACGGCGCTGGGCGCCGGTGCTTACATCTGCGGCGAGGAGACGGCGTTGATGGAATCGCTGGAAGGCAAGAAAGGCCAGCCGCGGTTCAAGCCTCCGTTCCCGGCGAATTTCGGCCTGTACGGCCTGCCCAGCACCATCAACAACACGGAGACCCTGGCCTCTGTCCCCGCGATCATGCGCAACGGCGCCGACTGGTTCCTGAAGATCGGACGCCCCAACAACGGCGGACCGAAGTGCTTCTCGGTTTCCGGGCATGTCACGAAGCCGGGCAACTACGAAGTGCCACTGGGCACCGCGTTTTCCGACCTGCTGGAACTGGCGGGCGGCATGCGCGAGGGGCGGCAACTCAAGGCCGTCATCCCGGGCGGTTCCTCGATGCCCGTCCTTCCGGCCGACATCATCATGAAGTGCGACATGGATTTCGATTCGCTCAGCAAAGTAGGTTCCGGCCTGGGTTCGGGCGCGGTCATCGTGATGGACGACACCACCTGCATGGTCAAGGCTTGCGAACGGATCGCTCAGTTCTATCACATGGAGTCCTGCGGCCAGTGCACGCCCTGCCGCGAGGGCACCGGCTGGATGCACCGCATGCTGACGCGCATCGTCGCCGGCGAGGGCCGCGAAGGCGACCTCGAACTCCTGCGCTCCGCCGCCGGGCAGATCGAGGGCCACACCATCTGCGCCTTCGGCGAAGCGGCTGCCTGGCCGGTGCAGGGATTGCTCCGGCATTTCTGGGATGAATTCGAATATTACGTCGCCAACGGACATTCCATGGTCGACGAGCAACAGGGGCTGGCCGCATGAGCGCTGAAGTGGAACGGGCCGTGGACATGGTGAACATCGAGGTCAATGGCATCGCGCTCGAGGCGCCCAAGGGCTCGATGATCATCGAGGCCACGGACAAGGCCGGTATCGAAGTACCGAGATTTTGCTATCACCCGAAGCTCAGCATCGCCGCCAACTGCCGTATGTGCCTGGTGGACGTGGAGAAAATGCCCAAGCCGGTGCCGGCCTGCGCCACGCCGGTGATGGAGGGAATGAAGGTCTATACAGAGTCCCGCCGGGCGATGGACGCCCAGCACGGCGTGATGGAGTTCCTGCTGATCAACCACCCTCTGGATTGCCCGATCTGCGATCAGGGTGGTGAATGCGAACTGCAGGACCAGGCCATGGGATACGGCCGCTCGGTTTCGCGGTTCACCGAGCGCAAACGCGTGGTGAAAGACAAGGAAATCGGCCCGCTGGTCCAGACGGAAATGACCCGGTGCATCCACTGCACCCGTTGCGTGCGATTCCTGGAGGAGATTGCGGGAACCAGCGAAATGGGCGGTGCGGGGCGGGGTGACCGCCTGGAAATCGGCACCTGCGTCCAGAACAGCATCGACTCCGAACTGTCCGGAAATATCATCGACCTGTGCCCGGTGGGCGCGCTCACCAACAAGCCGTTCCGCTTCGCCGCAAGGGCCTGGGAACTGATGGCGCGGCCATCGATCGCGGCGCATGACGGCGTCGGATCCAGTCTCTATCACCACGTCCGACGGGGGCGCATTCTGCGCACCGTGCCGCGCGAGAACGAGGCGACCAACGAGACCTGGCTGAGCGACCGGGACCGGTACAGCCACCTGGGCCTGTACTCGGACGACCGTGTCTCGACACCCGAGGTCAAGGAGGACGGCCAATGGAAGCCGGTCTCCTGGAACGAAGCCGCTGAAACCGTGGCCACAATGCTCAGGCAGAGCGTAGAGTCGGACGGGCCGGAGCAGATGGGCCTGCTGATGTCGCCGTCGGCGGCCAGCGAGGAATATTTCCTGGCGCAGCGCCTCGCCCGAGGGCTGGGCTGCAACAACATCGATCACCGCCTGCGCGAGCAGGATTTCTCCGATGACGCCGCCCGGGCGGCCACGCCGGCGTTCGGGAAGACCATCACCGAGATAGGGCGCAGCGACGCGATCCTGTTGCTGGGCTGCAATCCCCGTGAGGAGGCGCCCATCGTCGGTCATCGTGTCCGCACGGCCTGGCGCGGCGGCGCGAAAATCGCGGCGATCAATCCTCTGGATTGGCGATTCCATTTCAAGACGGGCCCCGACGCGATCGTGGCGCCTCAGCAGATGGTTGCGGAGCTGGCCGCTTTGGCAGCGGCCGTCCAGAAGGCGACCGGGGCCGAAGCGCCCGGGCAGTTTCATAGCGCATTGGAGCAGGCTGACGTCGCCGTGCGGCACGAGGTGCTGGCCAACCGCCTGAAAGAAGCCGGGCAGGGCCTGGTCCTGCTGGGTCAGTTCGCCATGAGCCATCCCGATGCCGCCTGGCTGCGGTCCCTGGGGGCTTACGTGGCCGAAGCCACCGGCTCGGCATTCAATCTGCTGCCGCATGGCGGAAATTCCGCCGGCGCCTGGCACGCGGGCGCCCTGCCGCACCGCGGTCCCGGCGGCCGCGAAACCGGTCCCGGTCTGAACACCGTCGGGATGCTCGCGGACCCACGGCGCTGTTACCTGCTCTGGGGCATCGAGCCGGAATTCGATATCGACAATCCGGCACAGGCTGTCGCCGCGCTGAAAAGTGCCGGTACCGTGATTTCCGTGGTCTCCCACGCGACGGCAAGCCTGCGCGAGATTTCCGACGTGATCCTGCCGCTGGCGCCGCTGGCCGAGGCGGAAGGCAGCCTGCTCAACCTGGACGGCTCCCGGGTGGATTTCAGCGCCGCCGCGAAGCCGCTCGGCGAAGCGCGGCCGGGCTGGAAAATCCTGAGAAGGATCGGTTACGAACTGGGGCTCGCGGGATTCGCCCAGGTCAGCCTGGGAGACGTTCGGGCCGACCTCGCGTCAGACGCCGACGGCGCGGCACTGGAGCGTCGGAGTGCTGAATTGGGCGTCCGCCGGGATGGCGAAGGTCTGTACCGCATCGGGGAGGTACCGATGTATTCCGTGGATCCCCTGGTCCGCCGTTCCCTTCCGTTGCAGCAGACCGCACAGGCAGACAGCATGTTCCTTGGCCTCAATCCGGCGGACGCCGAGCGGCTGGGCCTGACCGACGGTGCGAAAGCGCGTGTCCGGCAAGGCGACAGGCAGGCTGAATTCGAAGTCACCGTCAGCGGCCGCGTTCCGGCCGGCGGCGCGTGGCTGCGAAGCGCGACCTGCGCCACCCGGGAACTGGGTCCGGCGGTCGCCCCGATCATCGTGGAGGTGGCCTGATGCCCGAGACCTTCCTCGACCAGATGATGTACATGGCCATTCTTCTGCTGAAGATCCTGGCGATCGTGGTGCCGCTTATTCTCGCAGTGGCTTATTACACCTACTTCGAAAGGAAAGTGATCGGTGCCATGCAGATCCGGCGCGGCCCCAACCGGATCGGGCCACTCGGTCTGTTACAGCCGTTCGCCGATGTCTTCAAGCTGCTTTTGAAGGAAATCATCCTTCCTGAAAACTCCAACAAGTTCCTTTTCCTGCTCGCGCCGGTGCTGGCGCTGGGACCTGCTTTCGCCGCCTGGGTCGTGATTCCCTTCAACGATTGGATGGTCCTGGCGGATATCGACGCGGGCTTACTGTACCTGCTCGCGATGTCTTCCCTGGGAGTCTACGGCCTGATCATCGCGGGCTGGGCTTCCAACTCCAAGTACGCCTTTCTCGGCGCGTTGCGCTCGACCGCCCAGATGGTTTCCTATGAGATCTCGATGGGCTTCGCCCTGATCGGTGTCCTGATCATGGCCGGCTCGCTGAACCTGAGCCAGATCGTGATGGCGCAGCAGGGCGGCGTGCTGGACTGGTTCTGGCTGCCCTTGCTGCCGCTTTTCGCGATCTACCTCATCTCGGGCGTGGCGGAAACCAACCGCGCGCCATTCGACGTCGCCGAGGGCGAGTCCGAAATCGTCGCCGGATTCCATGTGGAGTACGCCGGATCGGGATTCGCCGTTTTCTTCCTGGCGGAATACGCGAACATGATCCTGATCTCGGCACTGACGGCGCTGATGTTCACCGGCGGATGGCTGTCGCCGTTCGAAGGCATCCCGATCATCGGGGACACCATCCTGGGGCAGGGCAGCATTTTCTGGTTCCTGTCCAAGACCGTGTTTTTCATGTTTCTGTTCCTGTGGTTCCGCGCGACGTTCCCGCGTTACCGCTATGACCAGATCATGCGCCTGGGCTGGAAGGTCTTCATACCGATCACACTCGTCTGGGTGATGGTGGCCGCGATGATGTCCGTTTTCGGCCTGGTGACGAAAGGTAGCTGACCATGAACGCAATCATCCGATACTTCAAAAGCCTGTTGCTGATCGAATTGGGCCAGGGCCTGATGGTGACGCTGAAATACTTTTTCCGTCCCAAGTTCACCATCAATTACCCGGAAGAAAAAACCCCGAAATCGAACCGTTTCCGCGGCCTGCACGCCCTGCGGCGCTACCCAAACGGTGAAGAGCGCTGCATCGCTTGCAAGCTGTGCGAAGCTGTCTGCCCCGCGCTGGCGATCACGATCGATTCCACGCAGAGGGAGGACGGCACCCGGCGCACCACCCGCTACGATATCGACCTGTTCAAGTGCATCTACTGCGGATTCTGCGAAGAGTCCTGCCCGGTGGATTCCATCGTGGAGACCGATATCCTCGAATACCATTTCGAGAACCGGGGCGAGCACATCATGACCAAGGAAAAACTGCTGGCCATAGGCGACCG
>CAJIBJ010000061.1_pt1 | contig 18250 bp, 17 predicted proteins | sample 9199331 | NCBI WGS metagenome assembly CAJIBJ01 (sample SAMEA7708300, study PRJEB35096) | sediment metagenome | biome: marine neritic benthic zone biome [ENVO:01000025]; feature: sediment [ENVO:00002007]; material: shallow marine sediment [ENVO:03000034] sea grass bed [ENVO_01000059] ... | reverse complement strand
TTCTTGACCAGCGCGTGGTAGTCCGCCAGGAAATAGTAAGACTGCACGTCCGGATCGTGGCTGGCCTGTATGCAGGGCTTGATCGCTCCCACGTAGTTCCCCAGGTGCGGCGTGCCCGTGGTGGTGATGCCGGTCAGGACCGTCTTCTTGCTCATGTTCCCCGTGCCCGATGATCGAAAGGAAGCGATATTTTACGGGAAAGAAGGCGTGATGGGCATTGTTAAATCCTTATAATGGCCCGATGAATCTTCGCGCCCTGCAGTACTTCGTCAAGCTCGCGGACCTCAGGCACTTCAGCAAGGCCGCCGAAGCCTGTTTCGTCAGCCAGCCCACCCTGAGCACACAGATCCGAAAACTGGAGGAAGAACTGGGCGTTCAGCTGGTGGAGCGCTCGCCCAAGAACATCATGCTCACGCCGGTCGGCGCGGAAATCGCCGACCGGGCCCGGCTGGTGCTCAATGACATCGAGCAGATACGCTCCGTGGCGCGGCGCAGCGGAAACCCGGCCGAAGGCGTTCTGTGCCTGGGCCTGTTCCCGACGCTGGCCCCGTACCTGCTGCCCCACGTCGTGCCGACGATGAGGCGAAAATACCCACAGCTGCGTTTGCAACTGGCCGAGGAGAAAACCGACGACATCCTGCGCATGCTCCGCCAGGGCGAACTCGACGCCGCGCTGCTCGCCCTGCCGATCAACAGCGAAGGCCTGGAAATGGAGGTCTTGTTCGAAGAGCCTTTCGTGCTGGCGTTGCCGGGCGATCATCCGCTGACCGCGAAAACGCGAATCACCATGGGCGACCTGGAGGGGGCCGAATTACTGCTGCTCGAAGAAGGACATTGTTTGCGCGACCACGCGCTCGAAGTCTGCTCGCTGGCCCACGCACAGGAACGCGTCGATTTTCACGCCACCAGCATGGAAACGCTGCGCCAGATGGTCGCGGCCGAGGTCGGGATCACCCTGATGCCGCTGCTCTCGGTGAAACCCCCGATCGCCGCCACCGGAAACGTCGTGATACGCCGGTTCGAAGACCCGGCGCCCAGCCGGACCATAGCGCTGGTCTGGCGCGCGAGTTCGGCGCTGTCCGGATTCCTGCGCGAGATGACGGATTGCTTCAGGGACCTGCCGCCTTCCCTGCTCGATCCCGGGGAGAATGCCTCTCCCGGTCAGTAATCCAGGTCTTCGAGCAGGTCCTGGCCCTCGTCGGGGCCTTCGGGGATGTCCTCGAACAGCGGAGTCGACAGGTAGCGCTCACCGGTGTCCGGCAGCATCGCCAGGATGACCGAGCCGGACTCCGCTTTCTCCGCCACTTTCAGCGCGGCCGCGAAAGTCCCGCCCGACGATATGCCGCAGAAGATGCCTTCCTTCTGCGCCAGATCTATGGAAGTGGTGATGGATTCGTCGTCGCTTACCGGGATGTTCTCGTCGGCGACGTCGCGGTCCAGTACATCGGGGATGAAATCCGGGGTCCAGCCCTGGATCTTGTGCGGCTCCCACTCCCTGCCTTCCAGCAGGGCGGCGCCGGCCGGCTCGGTGGAGATGATCTTCACGTCCGGACGCGCCAGGCGGATCATCTGGCCGGCCCCGGTGATGGTGCCGCCGGTGCCGTAACCGCTGACGTAGTAGTCCAACCGCCGGTCCGCGAAATCCGACAGGATCTCCGGCCCGGTGGTGTTGCGGTGAAATGCCGGGTTGGCCTCGTTTTCGAACTGCTGGGTCATGTACCAGCCGTGCTTCGCGGCCAGCGCCTCGGTCACCCGCACCATGCCCGTGGCGCGCTCGGCCGGGTTGGTCAGCACCACCGTCGCTCCAAGGAAGCGCATCAGCCGGCGACGCTCCACGGAGAATGACGAAGCCATCACGGAAACGAAGGGATAGCCCCGCACCGCGCAAACCATGGCCAGGGCGATGCCCGTGTTGCCGGAAGTGGCCTCGATCACGGTCTGGCCGGGTTTCAGCTCGCCGCGCTTCTCGGCATCGAGGACAATACCGAGGGCCAGGCGGTCCTTGACCGAACTCATCGGGTTGAAGGCCTCCACTTTCACGTACATGTCGATGCCTTCCGGCGCCAGCCTCTGGATTTTGATTACCGGGGTGTTGCCGATCGTCTCAAGAATGTTGTCGTAGATCATGTGGTTGTCCTTGTTGACTTCGTTTCAATTATCAGGGATGGAGCAGTTCCGTCAAGCTGGTGCCGCGGGCCAGGGCCGGCGCGTTCCTGTGCCGGCCCGCCGCGCGCCTGATCAGCGCGTCTCTCGCGAACCAGCTCCCGGAAACCAGGCCCATGCCGACGCGCCGCAACAGTGCGAGTTCCTCCGGCACGAACAGGCCCTTGATGCCATGCATGCCGCGCGCCATCAGTTCCGCCTCGGATCGCCGCCAGCGGCCGAATTTCTCCAGCGCGCGCTGGCCTGAAAAATCAGACTCCCGCTGCCTGGCATTAACCAGAACTTCGACCAGGCCCGCCGCATCCAGCAGCCCGAGATTGACACCCTGCCCGGCCAGCGGATGCACCGCGTGCGCCGCGTCGCCGATCAAAACCGTACGGTTGGCGAAATAGCGTTCGCTGAGCCGCATGGTCAGCGGAAAGGCCGCCCGGGGCCCGCAGCCCGTGACGGCGCCGGGCCAGTGGCCCTCCCCTCCGGCGACGGCATGCTGTAACTCGTCGATAAAGGATTTTTCGTCCGCTTCCAGCAAGCGCTGCGCCTCCGATTCGGGCAGTGACCAGACGATCGAAGACGACCCGTCTTCCAGGGGAAGGAAGGCGAGCGGCCCGCTCTCCAGGAACCGTTGCCAGGCGACCCCGGCGTTGGGCGTTTTGGTCTGTACGACGCCGACCAGGCCCTGTTGCCCGTATTCCCAGTAGTCCTGGCGGATTCCCAACTTTTCCCGGATTTCCGAATTTGCGCCGTCAGCCGCGACCAGCAGGCCGCACCGGATCGACTGCCCGCTTTCCAGGCCGATCACCGGCCGGTCGTCCTCGCGATCGAGGCTTGCGACCCGGTCGGGACAGAAGATCTCCACGCCGCCCGCGGACAGCAGGGATTGCCACAGGGACCACTGGACCAGGTCGTTTTCCACGATGGTACCCAGCTCGTCCATGCCGAACTCCGCCGCGTCGAAAGCCATCGTCGCGCTCTCGCCCCGGTCTTCGACCACCATGCGGCGGTAGGGGCAATGGCGCTGCCGCTGGATTTGCCGCCAGGCGCCGGCCTCTCCCAGGATGTCGGCGGAGCCCGGCGATATGGCCGAAACACGCAGACCAACTGGCTGTGACGAATCGAACGAGCGGGGTTCAGACCGGTCGATGACAGCCACCGAAAATCCGGATCGCGCCAGCAGCGAGGCGGCTGCGGCCCCCACCATGCCGGCGCCCGCAACGACGATATCGAATCGGCTCACAGCGGCTCACCCAGCGCGAGCCGGGGAATACGGCCGCGGTATCCCATGGCGCGGACCGCCAACTGGCGCCGCAGCGAAGGAACGAAAGCATGCACCAGCAGGCCGGCGGTGCGCGCCGCCGAAGCCAGAGGAGACGGATTGGAAAAAATCCTCGCCAGGCCATCCGAGTACGCGATCGTCCCGGCCTGGTCTTTCCTTCGCCAGCGGCTGTAGTGATTCAGCAGATTCATGTCACCGGGATCGGCCGCAGCGCCTTTGCGGGATTCCCCGGCCAACAGTTCCGCGAGCACGGCTGCGTCCCGCAAGCCGAGGTTGAAACCCTGGGCCCCGATCGGGTGAATGGCGTGAGCCGCGTTGCCGAGGATCACGGCCCTGGGCCTTACATCCTCCAGCGCACGCACCAGTTTGAGCGGGTAGCTGCTGCGCCGGCCCAGCTTGAGGAACCGGCCCAGGTGCTTGCCGAAACGTGCCTGCGCCCGTTCCAGGAATTCCGAATCCGCCATTTCCAGCATCCGGGGAACCTCCGGGGTTTCGACGCACCAGATCAGGCCGCAACGGCCTTCGACGTGCGGCATCACCGCAAACGGGCCGGTCGGCGTAAAACACTCGAAGGCGCGGCCGGCGTGATCCTGTTCCGGCGTGATATTGCAGATCACGGCCGTCTGCCGGTAGTCGTGGTGTTCGGTTTCAATTCCCAGGGATTCGCGGATGAAGGAATGGGCGCCGTCCGCTCCCACCAGCAGGGACGCCTCGATTAGTTGCTCCCCGCCTTCGCCGGCGATTCCGATGACGGCCGAGTCTTCTCCGGCGGAGACCGAGGTGACCTTGGCCGGGCAGTAAAAATCGAGGTTCGGCAAGTCGGGAATTCGTTCCATGACGGCAGCTCCGAACACCCGCGCTTCGACGACGTGGCCGAAACGGTCAAGGCCGAGTTCCCCGGGCTTCATCACCACGCGTGCGGGGCGTCCGAACTCACGGACCTGGATTTCCCGGATGGGCGTGGCGTTTTCCCGGAGCAAAGGCCAGATTCCCAGCCCTTCCAGGATGCGGCAGGAACTGGCGCTGAGCGCCAGCGTGCGGTCGTCGTAGCTGGGCTGTGAAGCAGCACGGAACGTCACGGCTTCGATCAGCGCGACTCTCATGCCGAGCGGAGAAAGGGCACAGGCCAGGCTGGCCCCCACCAGGCCGCCGCCGATGATCGCTACGTCGTATCGCCCAGCCATTCGTCCTGTCTCATCCCGCCATCAGCGCTTCAACATCGTCCGCGGTCCGGGCCAGCCCTTCGGTCAGGATCCGGGGCTCGTCCCTGGTGATGGCGACGTTATCCTCGATGCGGATGCCCATGCCGCGCCAGCAGGCATCAACACTGCTTTCCCCGGGCCCGATGTAAATACCGGGTTCGATGGTGAGCACCATGCCCGGTTCCAGTTCCCGCGAGTGCCCGTCGATGGTGTACTCGCCGACGTCGTGAACGTCAAGGCCCAGCCAGTGCCCTGTGTTGTGGATATAAAACTGCTTGTAGCCCTTCGATTCCAGCTCCTCTTCCAGGCTGTTCTTCAGGATGCCGAGTTCAATCATGCCCTCGGTGGCGACCCGTACGGCGGCGTCGTGAACGTCCTGCCACTGCACGCCGGCGCTCGCCTTCTCCACCGCGGCGGCCTGGGCGGCAAGGACCACATCGTACAACTCACGCTGTTCTGGTGAGAACTTTCCGTTGACGGGAAACGTGCGCGTGATATCCGAGGCATAACCATCGTATTCCGCGCCCGCGTCGATCAGCAGCAGGTCACCGTCGTTCAGCTCGCAGTTGTTGGCGATGTAGTGAAGCACGCAGGCGTTTGCGCCACCGCCGACTATGGGGAGATAGGAGGCCTCGCAGTGATGGCGCAGGAAGGTTTGCATGATGCCGGCATGCACTTCGGCCTCGTTCAGGCCGGGCTCGCAGCTGCGCATGGCGATCTCGTGCGCCTCGATGGCGACTTTCGCCGAGCGCCGCATCGCCGACAGTTCCTCGCGGCTCTTGTACACCCGCATGTCGTGCAGCATATGGTCCAGCGCGTGGATTTCCTCGGGCGCGTGGAAGGTCTTGCGGGCTTCGCCCCTGAATTCGTTCAGCCAGCCGATCAGTCGCTGGTCGAACAGCGGGTCGCGGCCGAGATCGTAATAGATCCGGTCCATGTCCTGCAGCATCTCCCGCAGTTGTGCGTCGGCCTGTTTGATGTCGTGCGCTTCATCCATCCCGTATTCCGAGACGGCGGCTTCCAGGCCCACCATTCGGCCGTCCCACATTTCGCGCTCCAGATCGCGTTCACGGCAGAACAGGATGGATTTTCCGTTTTTCTCTCCGGGCAGCAGTACCAGGACGGCGTCGTGCTCCCGGAAACCGGTCAGGTAAAGAAAATCGCTGTCCTGCCGGTAGGGGTGGTAGACGTCGTTATTGCGCAGCCTGGCCGGCGCCGCCTGCAGGATGATGATGGATTCCTCACCGGCCATACGCATGAGCTGACGCCTTCGCCGTGCGTATTCTTTCTGCTTGATCACTGAATGCTTACCCCGTTTCCCTGGTCAATGAACGGCTTCGTCCTGCTCCGGGCCGCGATAATCCTCCCGCATCATCAGGGCCACTACGCGGACATATTCCACGATTTCGGCGAAAGCCGCTTCGTCTTCTTCATTTTCGGCCGCGTTGTTCCCCGGCGACGAGATTTCCGCCCGGGCGATCTGCTGCAGGTCCTCGATGGCCTCCTTCGCTTCCTCGGACAGAGTCTCGATCCGGCCGCCGCTTGCCAGGCCGACGAGAAATCCCGAACACCACTGGGCCAGCGCGATCGTCCGCTCCTCGAGGGGCTCATCGTCATCCGGGAGCCACAACCTGAATCCGAGGTCTTCATCGTCGAACTGACCGACCGTACTTTCGAACGCTTCGGTCAGCACGGATTCCAGTGCCGCACCGGGGCTAACCACCAGTTGCATCGCGCCAAGATGCTGCAGGAATTCGCCGGCCGTGCCGTTCGGGTCACGGCACAGAAAGCCGCAAAGCAGGCCATGGGATTCGGCGAGCTCAGCGGCGTCGAGATTGCCCTGGCTCAACCGCAGGGCATGCTCGAAATCGGGTAAAGTCGGCGCAGACATTCAGCTAGTCCAAAAAGAAGAATATTACCACTCCTCGCGGAACGGATTGACGCTTTTCGCTGCTCAATCTATAGTTGTGCCATGGATTCATTGGAACAGGCCGGAAAAGACCTGGAGCGCTTGGAGCAACAGCTCGAGGCCCTGCTGGAGCAGTGCCGAAAACTGCGCGAAGAAAATCTCTCGCTTCAGAACCGCCAGGAATCCCTGGTTGCTGAACGCGCATCTCTGGTCGCCCGTAACGAGGAAGCGCGCACCAAAGTCGAGGCCATGATCAACCGTCTCAAGGCCCTCGAGCAGTCCTGACGGCCGAGTCGGAAACGGACAAATCATCCATGAGCAAGCCCCCTGAGCCGGTTTCGGTCATCATTCTCGACAAGAAATATCAATTCGCATGCGGACCGGATGAACGCAACGACCTGGTAGAAGCCGCGCGCCAGCTCGACGAGTCCATGACCGAGATCAAGGACAGCGGCAGACTGATGTCCCTGGAACGGATCGCGCTGCAGGCCGCGCTCAATTTCAGTGCGGAACTGATGAAGCTGAAACGCCACGAAGACATCCGGCAGGACAAGTTCGACAGCAAGATCCGGAAGCTCGCCGATCAGATCGATGATGCGCTGAATAGTTGATCGCGCTATAATCGAGTTGCCCCCTGTGGTGTTTGCCAGCGGGACCGTTAAATGCCTTGTCCCTACAAATTGACCTCGGGGTAGCCGATCCGGGCGCTGGTGTGCATGTTCGCTTTCAGCGAAAAGCCTGAAGCCCCGTAAGCCATCCCACCTGAACCTTTGGTTCAAGGTCACCGGCCCGCAGCGGCACCACGGAGGGCTCTGTTTTACCCCTCTTTCCCGCTTCCCATGCAGATTGAACCTTCCAAGAAATCCATGAAATCCCGGCTGCGGAAAGAGCTTCGGGCACGGCGCGCCGGCGTCTCGGAGACGCAGAGAAATCCTTGGGATTGCGCTATCCGGCGTCACATAGCCGAGTACACCCAATCAACCGGCCCGGCCGTGGTTGCGGCCTACCTGGCCTTCGACGGCGAACCCGACCTGCTACCCCTGCTGGAGGAACTGGACGAACTTGGCGTTCGACTCGCCCTGCCTGTTGTAACGGAACGGCCCGGCAAGGCCGTGATCTCCTTCCGGCGCTGGGCCTGCGGCAGCGGGCTTCAGCTCAACCGCTACGGCATCGCCGAACCGGCCGGTACACAGGAAATGCGGGTGACTGAAATCGACCTGGTTCTCATTCCGCTGGTGGGCTGGGACCGCCAGGGCGGGCGCCTGGGCATGGGCGCCAGCTTCTATGACCGGCTGTTCCAGCCTTTCGCGGAACTCGACCGCCCCCGGCGCATGGGCGTCGCCTACGAACTGCAATGCGTGGACCGGCTTCCCCGCGAACCATGGGACATCGGGCTGCACGACGTTTTTACGGAAAACGGCCGGTTTACCTGCGAGGACTGACAGGCGACAATGCCAGCCTGAAATCCGGCTACAGGACGGCTGCAACCATGAACTACTGGCTGATCAAGAGCGAACCCGACGCATTCAGTATCGACGACCTGAAGAACGCGCCCGGCGGAAAAGACCACTGGGACGGTATTCGCAACTACCAGGCGCGGAATTTCATCCGCGACGATATGAAAAAGGGCGACCTGGCCTTTTTCTACCATTCAAATTGCAAGGCGCCCGGCGTCGTTGGCATCTGCGAAGTCGTATCGGGCGCGTACCCGGATTTCACTGCATTCGATCCGAATGAAAAATACCATGACCCCAAGAGCGATCCGGAGAATCCCCGCTGGCTGATGGTCGACGTGAAATACCGGCGTAAGACCAAACGACTGATCAGTCTGAAGGAACTCAAGGAACACGCGGACCGCCTGGAGAACTTCGCGCTGGTCCGCCGCGGCAACCGCCTGTCCATCATGCCCGTTTCGAAGGCGCACTGGGATTTCATTCTTTCCCTGGAGAGCAAAGAGTCATGAGCACACCCGACCTGCAGCAGCTCCAGAAACAGCGCGTGGCGGAAGCGGCGCTTGCCTACGTCCGTAACGACAGTGTCCTGGGGGTCGGAACCGGCAGCACGGTGAACTGTTTCATCGAAGCGCTGGCGGCGGGCGACAAGCGGATCGAGGCCGCCGTTTCATCGTCCGAAGCCACGACCCGACTGCTGGAAACGCATGGCATCGAGGTCGTGGAACTGAACCTGGCCGGCACGCTGGACATGTACATAGACGGCGCCGACGAGTTCGACGCCCACCGGCGCCTGATCAAGGGCGGAGGCGGAGCCCTGACGCGCGAGAAGATCGTGACCGCCGCCAGCCGGCGTTTCGTCTGCATCGTGGACGCAAGCAAGAAGGTCGGCGTTCTGGGAAAATTTCCCCTGCCCGTCGAGGTGATCCCGATGGCCAGGAGTTACGTGGCTCGCCAGCTGGTCGCCATGGGAGGCCAGCCGGAGCTGCGACAGGATTTCGTCACCGACAACGGCAACGTCATTCTCGACGTGCACAACATGGACCTGGTCGACCCGGTGTCCGTGGAACGGAAGCTGAACAACCTGCCCGGAGTGGTTACCAATGGGCTGTGGGCGCTGCGTCCGGCAGACGTGGTGCTGATGGCGACTGAGTCCGGCGTGAAGGAATTCAGCTGACGGTTGTTAGAGCCTGTAAGAGCGAATTAGCGCAGGTAGAGAGGGAGGAACGACTTTGCCGCAGGCAAAAAAGCGCCTGCCGACTGCCGTCGCGCGTTCGCGATGGTTTTAGTGTTTTCTTGTTTAACGCTTCAAAACAATAGAGATAAACATAAAACCATCGCGAATAAATTCGCTCTTACATACGCACATACAACTGTCCCCCCTGAAACCCGGGTAAGATTTTTTACTCCTTACGGTTCCGGATCAGAAGTTCGCGGTGAACTGCACCCAGAGCTTGGTCGTGTCGTCGTAGGTCGACTCGTCGCTCGCCTCGAACCAGGCGGCCTTGAACAGCAGGCCATAGTGCTCGCCGAGTTTGCGGCTCAGCGACGCATCGATTTCGCCACCGAAATTGGTGGAGCCGGATTCGGCCTTAAAGTCGTGGTACAACACGTTCCAGGCCCATCCGCCCGCCTTGCCCTTGACCCCGAAGAAGAAATCGTTCAGGCCGGCATCGGGCGTCGCCAGGAACTTGTCGGCCCAGCCGTTGAAGGCGTGCAGCGTAGCCAGCGGTGTGCGGAACGCGCTGCCGGCCTGGCTGTCGTCACCCCCAAGGGACTCGTAGCCGATGTAAGGCGTTATTTTCCCGAAGCCCAGTGACAGATCGCCGCGGAAGTAATTCGCGCTGTAGTCCACGGGATTGTTATGCGCATCCTTCTGATGGGCGTATTCCGCCGTGTACCCGAAGGTCACGCTGTCGCTCTCGTGTTTGCCGGAGAAGCGGACGCCGTATGAAACGGTCGAAAATGCGGCCGCGTCCTTGTTGTCGATGTTGTAGTAATAGCCCACCAGCTTGCCGATGTCCCAGGACCTGCTGCCGTTGATCAGCCAGGTGTTGTTGTCCTGCGTTCCGGCAGGGACATCGTGGCCGAAGATGCGGTTGACCTGCCCGACCCAGGCGCCCTGGAAATCGAACGTGCCGACCTTCTGCTGGAAGTACACGCCGTCGTAGGTCTGCTCGTTCTGCCGCCAGCCTACGTTGCCGACGAAGCGCGCGTTGTCGTAAATGATCCGTTCGCGCCCGCCGCGCAGCAGGGTGCCCTTGTCGTTGCGCCACTGGATGTAGCCCTGGTTGAAGTCGGCGCCCGTCGGGTCCGCCACGACCGGGTAAGCTACGCGTTTCGGCGTGTTTCCCCCTCCGGCGTCGTAGTCGTCCCAGCCGACGTTCACCACGAAGTCGCCCTCGACGAAAAAGCCGAAGCCCTTCAGGTCCGCCGACTTGAAATTCAGGCGGCCTCTCAGCGTGGAAGCCGTTGCATTCTTGTCGAAATTGTCCTGGTAGACATTCTCGAGGCGGTAGCGGAAGGCCACACCGACCTTGCCCTGTTTGAAGACATCCCCAAAACTGTCCGCTGCTTGTGCCGGCGCCGCGTGAAAGGAGATAGCAGCGCAGAGAATTCCTGCCGGGAGCGCTGCCAGCGTGCACTTGATATGCATTATTTTCACTCCTTTACGGCCGGAGTCCGGCCGAATTGCCGAAGCAGAAATGTCGGGAGCCGGTTTCCCGGCTCCCGATCGATCAATAAATGTCGTGCATCGTGTTATAGGTATTGAACTTGCCCGTCGGGGTCACCAGTTCGGGGCCCTTGATGACGTGCTTGAGCGTGCGGGTCTTGTCGTCCACCACGACGATGGCGGATTCCTGTTCCTTTCCGCTCCACACGGAGAACCAGACCTCGTCGCCATTCATGTTGTACTCGGGCTGAACGACGCGCTTCGGCCCTTCGCCCAGTTCCGCCCATTCCGCAATCGGCAGCACTTCGAATCCGGCGTCGAGATTGTTCACGTCATAGACCGCTATGCTCTGGGAGATCGAGGCATCGGGATTGAGGGGCGCGTCGACCCAGAGGTTGCTGGATTTCGGGTGGGATTTCACGAACAGCGATCCGCCGCCCATGCCTTCCAGGGTGCGCACGACTTTCCAAGCCTGGTCCGGGTGCCCTTCCGGATCAGTGCCCAGCACGCTGACGTTTTCGTTACCCAGGGCGCTGGTCACCCAGACCGGCCCGAATTCGGGGTCCTTCAGGTTCGCGCCGCGTCCCGGGTGCGGGATCTTGGTGACGTCCGTCAGGGATACAAGCTTGCGGTCCCTGGAGTCGATGACCGCGATCTTGTCTGACTGGTTGGCGGCCGTCAGGAAATAACGCTTGGTGCTGTCCCAACCGCCGTCATGCAGGAAGCGGGCCGCGCCGATCGTCGTGACGCTCAGATTATCCGGGTCCTCGTAATTGACCAGCAGGATTTTTCCGGTTTCCTTGACGTTGACGATGAATTCCGGATGCTCGTGCGAAGCCACGATGGCCGCCACTCGGGGTTCCGGATGGTATTCCTGGGTGTCGACCGTCATGCCGCGTGTCGAAACGATCTGCATCGGCTCGAGCGTATCGGCGTCCATGATGACGTACTGCGGCGGCCAATAGGCGCCGGCGATCGCGTACTTGTCCTCGTATCCCTTGTACTTGGAAGTCTCCACCGACCGGGCCTCGAGGCCCACCTTGATGGTCGCGACCACCTGCGGCGGGTTCATCCACAGGTCGATCATGTCGACCTTGGCGTCGCGGCCGATGGTGTACATGTAGCGGCCCGAGGCTGAGGGACGCGAAATGTGAACGGCGTAGCCGGTGGGCACCACGGACACGATTTCCTTGGTGTCGCCGTCGATGATGGCGACCTGGCCGGCGTCGCGCAGGGTCACGGAGAAGAAATTCTCGATGTTGCGGTCGTGCTGCGGGGCAGTCGGCCGGTCTTCCGGCTTGACGGCCACTTTCCAGCTGTCGGTCATTTCGGGCAGGCCGAATTCCGGCGGCGCCGGCGGTTCATGCTGCAGGTAACGCGCAATGATGTCGATCTGTTCGTCCGTCAGGTCGCCCGAAGTGCCCCAATTGGGCATGCCTGCCGCCGATCCGTAAGTGATCAGGGCCTTGAGGTAGTCCGATCCTTTCTCACGCGTGATGTCCGGGGTCAGCGGTTTGCCGGTGGCGCCCTTGCGCAGTACACCATGGCAGCCGGCGCAGCGTTCGAAATAAACCTGGGTGGCGATATCGAATTCGGCCTGCGTGATGGCCGGGCCCTCGGAGTCAATGAAACCCTCGACGCCCTCGATGGGGCTGGGCGCGCTGCGGTAGGCCATTTCGCCCTCGGTTGGAACCGGGTGATCCGCGGGGCCGGTAACCATCTCGCCACCACGCATGGCGGCCACTTCACCGGAACTCACTTCGCCACCCGGGTTGCCCCAGGAATTCATGACGAAAGTGACGACGTCCGCCACGTCGCTGTCGCTGAGATAGGACAGGTTCGGCATCACCGCGTTGTAGTCCACGCCATTGACGGTGATCTTGCCGCTCAGACCGTTCAACACGGCGTCGATGGCCGGACCCGGTCCGTCTGCCAGGTAGTCCGAAGCTGCGAGCGGAGGAAAGGCGCCCGCCAGTCCCTTGCCCGTCGCCTGGTGGCAGGCAGCGCAGTGCGCTCCATAGAGTTTCTCGCCGCTGGCCATGCGTTCTTCGATGGTTCTGCTGGCGGCTTCCGCGGCATGCACGGCGACCGCGGTATCGGCGGCCTGGGCCGGCGCGGCTGCGGCCGGTTCTTCCTTGCCGCAGGCCGAGAGGGATACGGCAAGCGCACAGGTCATTGACAGGATGATGAGTTTATTCATGGCTGAACTCCCCGCTGGAAAAGAGGTATAGAAAATGAATCTTTATAAACTCCCAATTTACGCCTGAGCCCCCGTGCCTTCATTGATTCAGGTCAAAGAAACAAATGGGAAGTCCTTGACAGGAAAAATTTCTGTTTTCGTTCCCGATTTGCGTTCAGGGAAAGGCCAGTCTTGCAGTGAATGAAACGCTGCGTCCCGGGCGGGAGAGCAGCGGAATCATCGGGTCGTCGGCTTCCATGTTCGCCACATCCAGCCAGCGCCAGTAAGTCGTATCGGTCAGGTTGAACAGCCCCATCCGGAGCTCCAGCCAGTCCCGGGGCCGCCAGCCGGCCGAAACATCCAGAGTCGCCCAGGATGGCGTGGCGAATCGCTCACCGTCGGTCTGGTCGATCTCACCCGTTTTCTTCCTGGCCGTGAAGGTACCCGTCAGCTGGACGTCCCAGGCGGATGAAGGTGACAGCCAGGAGAGCCCGAGAACGGCCTGAGGAGGCGAAATGCTGTTCAGCGGTTCGTCACTCACCCGGTTTTCGCCGTCCGCCCAGTACGCAGCCAGTTTGAGCAGCCAGCCTTCCAGCTTGCCGTTCCAGGCGGCCAGGTCCTGGTCGAACCGCAGGTCCACGCCCCGGATCCGGGCCTTGTCGATATTGCGGGACTGGAACAGCAGATCCCCGGTGGCCGGATCGACGCCGATCAGCACGCGGGATTCGATGAAATCGTCGAAGTCGGTGTAGAACACGGTAAAACTGAGCCTGGAATCTCCGCCGATCCGCCTCACGCCGAATTCGACGCCGCTGGAAGTCTCGGATTTCAGGTCGGGATTGGGAATGGCCCGGAAGCCGAACAGCGGGATGTCGAAGCCGATGTTGGCGTCTTCGAAAGGCGGCGCGCGAAACCCCTGGGAATACTGGCCGTAAACACTCCATTTACGGCCTGGGTGATAGACCAGGCCCAGGCGCGGCGTGGCCCGGCTTTCGCTGACGGACACCACCTCGGTATCGGGATTGTCCTCTTCCCATATGGCGTCGGATTTCGGGTCCAGATCGTAACGATCCCAGCGAAGGGCGGGAATCAACTCCCACTGCCCGTCCGCGAAGCCGATCTCATCCTGCACCCAGGCACCTAACCGGTCAGTCCTGGAATTGGGAAAATCCCGAACCGGCATTGTTTCGCCCAGGATCACCTTGCTCGCGGACCCGTCCAGAAGATTGGTCTGCAGGCCATCGCGCATTTCCTCGATATCGCTGCGGATCCACTCGGCGCCCAGTCCCAGGCGATGCTCCGCCCGCCCCGTGCCGAACTCCCGAAAAACCGAAAAATCGACGCCACCCAGTTCCTGTCCGTACTGGAACCGCCGGTCGATCTTCACCGGCGTCGGCGCCCTGGCCCGCTCCTCGTAGGTCCACTGGTCGGTATCGTGGTCGAGGTAGAAAACACGGACGACGCCCTGCTGCCACCCGGCGGTTGAAAATTCGTAATCCAGTGAAACGCGCTGACTCTCGTCGTGGTCGTCACCGACCATCGACGTGGTCCAGCGGAACCGGCGGCCATAACCCAGCAGGGAATTGATCCGAGTATCTGTATCGACCTGGCTGAAGTTCGCGGAGAGCCGCAGCCGATTACCGGATGGAGTGTCGTATGTGTAGCGGAACATGTAGTCCTGGCTGTCCCAGTCCTGTGGATCAGAAGGTGTGTCCGCCGGCGCCTGGTTGTCGAGTTCGTGCCCGCTCCTGAAGGTCGCGGCTGCCAGAAGGCCGTGGGCGCCTTCACCCCAGGCGCCCATGCCCGATCCGACCCAGCTGTCGTTCATGCCCTGGTAGCCGCCGCGCAAGCCAATCCAGGCCGAGCCCTCGGCTCCGGCCAGCAAATCGGACGGATCCCAGGTCGTCACCGCCATGACGCCGCCGATGGCGTTGGACCCGTACATCACCGACGCGGGCCCATAAAGCACTTCCACACGCTTGATGCGGTCCGGCTCGACCAGCGCACGGACCCCGTTGGAATAAGCGCCAATAGCGAACTGATCCCTGGCGGGAACCCCGTCGATCTCGATATCCACGCGGTTGCCGCCCACACCCCGGATGTTCAGCCCGGTCGCGCCGAATCGCGTTCCGGCCGTTTCCAGTTCGAGGCCTGGTTCGTACTTCAGGATGCCGTCCATGTCTTCCGCCAGCCCTTCGGCGATGTCGGCGGCATCGATCACGGTGACCTGTGCGGCGACTTCTGACATCGGGCGAGGGATTCTGCCGGCGACGACGACCAGCGGATCGAGTTCGATCTCATCGGACATGCGTTCCGCTCCGGCTGAGTCTTCGGAACCCAGCGCGAAATGCGGGAAGATCAACGCTGAAAAAAGGAAGACGGAGAGCAACAGGCTCCGGTCGCCGCGGTGGCTTTTCATTGACTCATTCTTCTCATGAATTTGCCCGCGAAGAATAGGTGCAAAACGATGCATCTATTGTGACCTGGATCAAGAAGGCTTGATGTGAATCAATCGTTGTGCTGCATGCAATTGTTAAATTAGTTGTGAATCCACGCATCAATTGGAAATGCGGATATTGCTTTAAAAAAAGCACACGGTGGAAAACCATGAAACTGACAAGATTCACCGACTACTCGCTTCGCGTGTTGATCTATCTCGGACTGAAGGATAACGGCCGTGTCACCATCCGGGAAATTTCGGATGCCTACGGTATTTCCCGTAACCACCTGATGAAGGTCGTCAGCCTGCTGACCCGCATGGGATATCTCGACGCCCGGCGCGGCCCGGGAGGCGGCATCGCTCTCGCCCGGCCGCCGGCCGACATCGTCATCGCCGATGTCGTCCGGGACATGGAAGACGACCTCAACCTGGTGGAGTGCTTCTGTGAAGAGGGAAGTTGCATCATCAAGCCGATGTGCAAACTAAAAACCGCCCTCAACCAGGCTCTCGCAGCGTATCTCGATACGCTGGAGCACTACACCCTGCTCGACCTCCTCAAGCCCAGGAACCAGTTGTCACAGGTCCTGGGAATGACTGCCTGAGCCCCAAAAAAACAAAGAGCGCACGAGGCGCTCTTTGTTTTGGCAATCAAGGTGCTTCAGGCACCTGTCATATCCTGTATCAGAGACGGGTCCTTGCGAAGCTGACCGCGCCGCCCAACAGAATGAGCAGTCCACCCAAAAGGGCAAACAGCGGTACCTGTGTTGCGGTAGTCGGCAGAGCGGCAGGCTCCGGTTCCGGTTCCGGTTCCGGTGCAGGCGCCGGAGGCGGCGGCGGTGGCGGTGGCGGCGGTGCCGGCAGGCTCCAGTTGCCAGCCATCGGAACGTAGACGTTGACTGCCTGACGCGGAGCCAGATCCGTGATTCTCACTTCCTGGCCCTGGATTTCCGCAGTGGCGCCTCTTGCCGGGAAACGGCGCTCGGAAGCAGACCAGGAGCCGTCGGGAAGCTGCCACTGAACGATGGTGGAGTTCACGCCCTGGCGCACGACGCGGGCATGCAACTTGACCGCCTGGGTACCGCGTTTTTCCGTAACCTCAAGACAGGCATTCGCGATGTTCGGGTTGTTTTCCAACATCTCCGCGCTCCAGATCACATCGGAGCAGCTCGCTGCCTGAGCAGTGGTGGTAAATCCGATTGCGCCCAGAAGTACCAGCAGGGTAACTAATAGTGTCTTCTTCATATACTCCCTCACTTAGGTTTTGGCCAAAAAATGCTCAGCTTTCGCCTTGACGATGTACCGTTTCGGCGCATGCCCAACATAGTAAAAAGGATAGCAGGTTACAAGCGTCATGGTACGTTCGGGCGTCGCGTCCAGTACCGAAACATCGCTCGGTTCCACTATTTCGATCGATGATACCGTATAAGAAATCGCGCCGCGAGTGGTTTCCAGTTCGATGGTATCGCCGATTTCGATGTCTTTCAGCCCCCGAAAGAAGCCGTCGCGATGCCCGGCAATCCCCAGGTTGCCATCCGCGTCCACCGTTGCGGTACCCCGGATGCGGGCGACGCCGCGATTCAGGTTCAGGTCATCGGCCCCGTCGTAAACGGGCACTTCGATTTCGAGCTTTTCGATCGTCAAGACGGCCAGCGGGGAAGTGGCGTCTCTTGCAAGGCTGGCCCGGTATTCGGCTTTGCGCTTGTCGGCCCAGAGTTCCTGGTTGGGCGCGGCCACCGGCGTCAGTCCTGCTTCCTGGAATACGCGGATACCTTCCTCCCGCTGACGGTCGGCGTCGGAACGGATGAAGAAAAAGACCGCGAGCATTACCGCGCCGCCCAGATAAAGGCCTCCCTCCAGCCATCCCAGTTTTCGTTTCAGACCCTGGCGCTCCATTTCCCCGTTAACCGCTGTGAGACAGGCGGCCGATGATAAATGACAGGGTATCCCCTGACAAATCAGACAGGACCCGGGTGTCGGCAGCGATTGCGTCCGGTACGGTTCGGGATTTGACGTCAGAGGCCGTATATAATAGCCCGCTTTGCGCGCCGGACCGGAATTGAAAGGGGGCGCGGATGTTTCAAAAAAAACAGGAGAGAACCTCATGTCTACCCAGACCCGGCGAATTCATTTCGCCTGTTACCTGATGCTCTTCAGCCTGTTGCCGGGAATCGCCTGGACGGATCAACTCGTCATGGACAATGGAGACGTGATCACCGGAGACGTCAAGAAGGTCGAGGACGGCAAAGTCTTCATCAAACCAGCTTACGGGTCCGAAATTTCGGTGGATATCGGGGCCGTCGTTTCCATCGACGCGGAGACGGTTTTCGAATTCAAGCTTGAAGACGGCAGCACGCTCACGGGGCAGTTTGCCGGCGCGGCGGGCGAGAAAGAACAGATCCTCCTGGTGGAAGGGGAAGAGCTTACCTTCGAGACGATTCAGTTGGCGCAGGCCCTGCCGCCGCAGAAGCACTACGAGCGGGCGTCCAAGGTCGAAGCCAACCTCACCTTCAACGACGGCAACACCGACAGCAAGAACAACCTCATATACGCCGACACGCGGGTGCGGGTTGGTGAACACCGGCACTTCGCCGATCTCACGTTCCGCCGCGACGAGACGGACGGCGTAAGCACCAAGAAACAGGACCTGATCCGCTACACCTACAACTGGATGTTCAACGAGCCCTGGTACATGGGCGTGAGTGCCAGTTACGAGCGTGATCCCATCAAGGACCTGAACCACCGCTACAACATCGGCCTGCTTCTCGGGCGCGACATTTTCAAGGACTCGCGGAAATTCCTGACCATCAGCGGCGGCCTCGGCTGGATGCAGGAGAAGATCAGCGGGGTTTCCGACAACGGCACGATCGGGCTCTGGAACCTCGTCTATGAACACGACTTCCGTGACGGGACCCTGGCCTTCTTCCACAACCACGGCCTGAATTACCAGTTCTACGGCGAC
>CAJIBJ010000021.1_pt1 | contig 18553 bp, 15 predicted proteins | sample 9199331 | NCBI WGS metagenome assembly CAJIBJ01 (sample SAMEA7708300, study PRJEB35096) | sediment metagenome | biome: marine neritic benthic zone biome [ENVO:01000025]; feature: sediment [ENVO:00002007]; material: shallow marine sediment [ENVO:03000034] sea grass bed [ENVO_01000059] ... | reverse complement strand
GTTCAGCGGCCGCAGCCGCCTCACGGGAACTCTCCTCGTATGCAATCTGCTGGACGAAAAAGGCCCCGGTCAGGAACAAAGACATCGCCAGCGCGCAGGCGAATATCCCGGCGGGTCGTTTCAGTGATTGGGTCCAACTGCGGTGCATTTTGATTCCGATCTGCTTGATTCCGTTCCGATGTTAGCGACCGCCTGGGCAATCCGCTTGTCCTGGCACGACAATCGTTTGACCATCCGGCGCGGGTGGAATCAAGGTCCGGAAAATAATGGCACGCCTGATGCATTTTTTTGGCGATTATCTCGAAATGAAGATAGACTCCATCCCGTGGGGCGTACAGAAACCTGAAAACGGGTCAAGCTCGAACTCACTTAAAGCGAGCCCCGCGAGCAAAACATAACAATGATCAAATTTGAGAAGGAGAGATCATGAACAGAAACTTATTGTCACTATCCGTGACAGCCGCACTCATTTTGCTGGGCAGCGGCGCATCGGCCAAAAACGCGATGGCCCAACAGGAACCCCTGACCGACGCCGATGATGTCTTGATGGAAGAGATTACGGTCACCGCGCGAAAGCGGGCGGAAACGCTGCAGGATGTTCCGATCTCGGTGGCAGCGAGGACGGAAAGCCAGATCCGGCAGAACGGACTGACGTCCTTGGAGGACATCTCCAGAACCGTTGCATCGTTCTCCGTGCAGAACCTGGGTCCAGGCCAGAGCGTGGTTGCCATTCGCGGCACATCAGCCGGCAAACAGGACAGGGACCTGCCGGGGATCAAGGAGCAGGTGGGCGTCTATCTCGATGAGTCGGTGATTTCGCTTTCGCTGTTCACACCGGACCTGGACCTCTTCGATCTCAACCGGGTCGAAGTCCTGAGAGGCCCGCAGGGAACGCTGTTCGGTTCCGGCTCGCTGTCCGGTACCGTACGATACATCACCAACCAGCCCGACCTCGAAGACGCTTACGGCCTGGTCGACCTGGATCTGAACACCGTCGATGGCGGCAACACGGGTGGCCATGGAAAGGTCATGTACAACACGCCCATGGGTGAGGGTTCGGCGCTGCGGATCGCGGCGTACTGGGACAAGCTGCCCGGCTGGATCGATTCCCATCAGCCGGACGGCAGCCTGAAAAAGGACGTGAATGATGGAGAGCGTTACGGCGGCCGTGTCGCGATGCGTTTCGAGCCCAATGACGATCTCGTCATCACGCCGCGATTCGTTTACCAGAAAGTGGAAGTCGATGGCTACAACCGGGAGGACTTCTATAACATCCTCGGCAACGAGTACACGACCACGCGGCCCAACGTGTCTTTCGGCAAGAATGAGCAGTACACGCAACTGAAGGAAAAATTCCGGGATGAATTCAAGCTGCTCGATCTGAAAATCGAGTACGATTTCGGCAAGGTCAACCTGACTTCCGTTACATCCTATACCGATCGCGACATCCTGGCGGGCCGTGACGCCGGAGCACTCACCTCCAGCATTACCGGCGGCACGATTGGCCTGGACGAAGAAGTGTACACGCTGGATGCGCCGCTGGATGACTTCACTGACGTCAGCGGCTGGACGCAGGAGCTGCGCCTGGATGGCGGAACGGATGACGTTTCCTGGGTCGTCGGCCTGTTCTACAGCGATTTCGACCGGGATTACGGACAGGAGTTGCTGGTGGCCGGTTTCGAGGAACTCACCGGAATTCCGACGCAGGGCGATCTCATCGCACCGAAGGATGGACTGTTCTGGTCCGACCTGGCATATGATTTCAAGCAATTCGCAATATTCGGCGAGGCTACCTGGGCGGTCACCGACCGGCTCGATCTTACCGGCGGCCTTCGTTATTACGATTTCGACGAGAAGCGCAGGCAAACCTTCGACGGAATTTTTGCTGAACCGGGCACGACAACCGGCAAGGCCAAAGCCGACGGTTTCGCACCCCGATTCATCGCCGATTACGCGGTCACCGAGAATGTGAAGCTCAATGGCCAGATTTCCAAAGGCTTTCGGCTCGGCGGTCTGAACGACCCCCTCAACCTTCCTTTGTGCTCGGCTGAAGACGCCGAGACCTTCGGAGGCAACGACAGCTTCGGCGACGAAAAACTCTGGAACTACGAAATCGGGCTGAAATCGGTGCTCATGGATGGCCGTGCGACCTTCAACACCGCCATTTTCTACCAGGACATCCAGGACCTCCAGGCCGTGCTGCTGGCCGGAACCTGTTCATCGCGCATCGTCTATAACGTTCCGGATGCACACAGCACGGGTATCGAACTCGAATGGGCCATCCAGCAGACCGCGCAGTTCGACTGGGCTCTGACCGCCAGCTATATCAATGCAAAGCTGGACTCCTCAGTCACCTCTCAAGCCCCGGACGGCACCATTTCCATCCTGGCGGGACTGGAAGACGGTAATCGCCTTCCGTCCGTGCCAAAGTTCCAGGGCGCAGCATCAGGAACCTACGTCATCCCGATGAGCGACGGTTGGGAAAGCTACATCCATGGAGTCGTGCAGTACGTCGGCGACCGCGTCACGCAATTTGGCGATTACTCCGAGGGCTTCGGATTCGTCAATATGCTGACTTTCGAAGAAGGCGGGGGCGGAACCATCGGCGGCCCATTGACGCAATGCTGTTTCAGCTTCGACTACGAGCTTCCAAGCTATACGACCGTGAACGCCCGCGTCGGGTTTCGCAATGACCGTTGGGATGTGGCAGTTTACATCAACAACCTCACTGACAAGCAGGCCTACCTGGCACTGGACCAGGAACGCGGCACGCTGGCGCGAGTGGGCTATCTGACCAACCAGCCGCGGACTTTCGGCGTAACGGCACGAGTCAGTTTTTAGACTCTGGATAAGCACTGCCCATGAAAAACCGCCTCTCGGGGCGGTTTTTTATTGCCCGGGCTTCGGATTGAAACCAACGGCTCTTATTGTGTGCGATCATGGGGCGTGAAAAAAATCAGCATCATGATCGTGCTGGCGGTGCTGGCCGTCGCGTATTTCCAGTCCAGGGCGCCTTCGCTGCCCGCGCCCACGGAGGACATGGCCGCGGAGATCGCCCTGCAGACGGCTTTCGCGAACCAGGCGAACGACATCCAGGTCCTGGGGGCAGGGCGGGTGACCCGGATCCTCAGCGATGACCTGGAAGGCTCCCGGCACCAGCGCTTCATCCTCTTGCTGGCCTGGGAAGACACCCTTTTGGTGAGCCACAATATCGACCTGGCACCGCGGATTGAAGGGCTCAAGGTCGGTGACCGAATTGATTTTTACGGCGAGTACCAGTGGAACGATAAAGGCGGAGTGGTTCACTGGACCCACCACGACCCCGATGGGCGCCATGTCGACGGCTGGCTTAAACACGAGGGCAGGATTTACCAATAGGCTGAATCAAGTGCCGCCCGTGTCACAGAAAACTGCCCAATCGCCCATCAACCGGGCTCTTTTGGCGATCAGGTCGGAGCGGAAATGGGCGGCCGCGGCCGTGTCCTTCGACTGTGGTCCCAGTGCGTGTGCGATCACTTCCGCCGGATAAGCGGCCTGCTTGACGGCCCACTCCCTGAAGGTGGTGCGGAAACCGTGCTGGGTGATTCCCGGCTGCAGCGTCTTGAGCAGTTTCATTCCGGCAGCGGTGGTCATGGCGCCACTGCCGCTGCGAGCCGGAAAGACGTATTCAGAAGAGCGCGGCAGGTTCTTGAGCAGCGTCAGGGCAGGAGGTGACAGCGGCATGGTGTGTTCGAGGTTCGCCTTGAAACGCCGCGCCGGAACGGTCCAGACCGCCCCCTTCAGGCCGAACTCGGACCATTTTGCTGCAACCACGTCACCCGGCCGGGCAGCCGTCAGAATCTGTAACTCCAGGGCCCGCGCCGCGAGCGTATCAATGCTTTTCAGTTGCCTCATGAAGTCGCCCATTTCCTGATAGTTCAGGGCAGCGCGGGGCTTCGATTCCTTCAGCCTGGTGGGCTGCGGCAATACGCTGTCTAACTGGCCGCGCCAACGGGCGGGATTCTCATCACTGCGATAGTTACAGGCGGCTGCCCAGTCCAGTACGGATTCTATGCGTTGACGCACCCGCGTAGCCGTTTCGGTTTTGCTTCTCCAGATCGGTTCCAGGCACCCGAGCACATGTTCTTTGTCTATGACCGCAACCGGCAGCGCCAGCAGTTGCGCGGCGTGCCGGTTCAGCGTGGCAGACCATTGCCGAGCCTGTTTTTCGTTGCGCCAGGCCGACTTGTGCGCGTCTACGTAGCGGGTGACGCACTCACCGAAGGTCGGTGTATCGACCGGCTTCGCAGCGCCATGGAAGGCTGCCTGGCGGGCCTGCTCGATGGGATCTTTACCCTGACGCAACAGCTGCCGGCATGCGCCAGCCAGTTCGCGCGCCTCTGGCAGCGAAACATCGTACCTGCCGTACCGCCCGAGTCCTTTTTCGCGCAGTTTGCCTACGCCTGAACTTTTCGGAGTGGTGTAGCGGGCATGACGGTCCCGCCAGCGAAAACACCAGTATTTGCGGCCGTCCGGTTTCACATTCAGGTACAACCCGCCGCCGTCTGCGTAATAACCCGCCTGTTCGACGCCGGCACAGAACTCTTCTGTCAGTTTTTCGCGCATTTACCGATCGCCAGTTCGAATCCCTGCAATAACGGCTCAATATATTGTCCCATACTATAGCCCATATGTCGTCTGGATATTGAGTCAGTATTCTAAAGGATCGATATTCGACTGAATATTTATTTAATATATATATCAATTAGATACGAAGTGATTTCATAAACCCGCCGCTAGCTAGGACTCACTGGGTTTGATTCCTTTGACAACGTAATTTCGAATTGAACCGTCCGAACTTCAAGATACAGTCAGCCCGATGCATGCCTTCAGGGAAAATGGCAGGCTGCATGACGAATCAGCGCATGTCGCGACCCTGGCCAGGCCGGATCTGGAGCGAGACCCGGTGCCGATCTTTACGCCTTGGGCTAATGGAGTCCAACAAACTCCATCTAAATGATTTACAGAAATAAATAACTACTTATATCAATAAGATATAAATTATATGAGAAGTAATATCTTTCTTATATGCACGTCGTTGAAACAGGGATCGACAGCCGCGCAGGGTGCGGCCCGCGCTCGCTGTCCGCGCCCTAGGCTACAGTCGTTCGTGCAGCTGGATGCTGAACCAGTGATTTGAGTCCGTCCAGCTGTCCACATGTCTGAATCCCGCTTTCGAGGCCAGTTCATGAAAGTCCTCCAGACGGAACTTGTGGCAGTACTCCGTGATGATTTTTTCGCCATTGGCCAATGAAAAACGGTGCTCGCCGAGAGTGACCTGCTGATCCTCCAGGCTGATCAGGCGTATCTCGACACGGCCGGACTGCTCATCGTATACGGCATTGTGCCTGTAGCCCTCGAGGTCGAAGTCCGAACCGAACGCCCGGTTCAGGTGGCGCAGCATGTTCAGATTGAATTGCGCCGTCAAACCCTGGCTGTCGTTGTAGGCGAGCTCGATCAGTTCCGGGTCTTTCTTGAGATCGACGCCGATCAGCAGGGCGCCGCCGGGCCCGGCCTCCTGGTGCATGACCCGGAGCAGGCCAAGCGCGGCTTCCGGCTCGAAATTGCCGATGGTGGATCCCGGGAAATACACCAGGTTCCTCGCCGATGCTTTCCGGGTGTCGGGGATCGGCACCGGCCGGGTGAAATCGGCCGCGACAGGCAGAATTTCGATGTCGGGGAAACGCTGCGCCAGGTCCCGGCACGATTCCGCCAGGTGCTCCGGCGATATGTCGATCGGAATGAATGCGACAGGCTCGTCCAGGTTTTCCAGGAGTATGCGGGTCTTGAGGCCGGAGCCGATACCGTATTCGATGACCCGGGCGCGCGGGCCGATGCGTTCGCTGATCTCATCCAGGCAGGACTGCATGATGCCGATCTCGGTGCGGGTGAGGTAATACTCGGGCAGTTCACAGATTCTCTCGAACAGCCCGGAGCCGCGCTCATCATAAAAATACTTCGGCGAGATCATTTTAGGGGAAAGGCTCAGCCCGCCTGTGATTTCCGCCAGTTCGTCATCCTGCTCGCGGTTTTTCAGCTTGCTGCTCACGAGTCGCCGGCTCCGTCCCGGGCCAGCCGGAAGCCAAGGAACTGCCACCGGGCGTCGGGGTAGAAGAAGCTCCGGTAGCTCGCCCGGATGTGGTCGTCGGCTGTCACGCAGGACCCGCCTCGGACCGTCACCTGGCTGCACATGAACTTGCCGTTGTATTCCCCCAGTGCGCCAGGCAGCGGTTTGAAGCCGGGGTAGGGCGCGTAGGGCGAGGAGGTCCACTCCCAGGCGTCGCCGAACCACTGGCGTTCGCCGGCGCCAGCCGCGGCGGGATGCCAGTAACCGCTGCCCAGCAGGTTGCCCGTGATGTCCGCTTCGCTGGCGGCCAGTTCCCATTCCGCCTCGCTGGGCAAGCGGCAGCCCCGCCAGCGGGCGTAGGCGTCCGCCTCGTAATAGCTGACGTGAGCCACCGGGGCGTTCAGGTCCAGGTCCCGCTCGCCGCCCAGCGTGAATTCGCTCCGCAGGCCTTCGCTCCAGTACAGCGGCCGTTTCCATCCGCGCTGTTGTATCGCCGACCAGCCGTCCGACAGCCACCAGTCGGCCTCGTCGTAGGCGCCGTCCTCAATGAACTCCCGGAATTCGCCGTTGGTCACCAGGCGGGAAGCGATGGCATGTTCCGGAACCAACACCTGGTGGCGGGGCGATTCGTTGTCGAAAAAGAAATCGCCTGAATCCATACCAATTTCGGCCGTACCGCCCGGGCGATCGATGAAGTCGCAGGATACGGCCGTTTTCGATTCCGGGACTTTCAATCCGGGATTGACGGCCGGACGTGCCGGGTTCATGGAGAAAACGTGCTTGATGTCCGTCAACAGGAGCTCCTGGTGTTGTTGCTCATGGTTGAGCCCGAGGGCCATCCGGCTGCGGATTTCTTCCTGTTCGCCGTCGCGTTCAAGCAAACGGAGCACGGCTTCCTCGACGTGGGCGCGGTACTGCATGATCTCGCGGACCAGCGGACGCGATAGCAGTCCGCGCTGCGGCCGTGGATGCATGGCGCCGGCAGCGTTGTAGTAGGAATTGAACAGGTAGTGATACTGCGTATCGAAGGCCCGGTATCCTTCCTGGAACGGTTCCAGTACGAACTTTTCGAAAAACCAGGTCGTATGCGCCAGGTGCCACTTCGCCGGGCTCACGTCCGGCATGCTCTGGACCACGAAGTCCTCCGGCTCCAGGGTGCTGCACAGTTCGAGGGTCCGGTCGCGGACCGACTGGAATCGGGAGGGGAGGGGAGTCACGTCAGATCAGTAAGGCCTGCGCCATTCGACGAAACGGATGTCGTCGACGGCGACCGGTTCGGAGGTGACCCACAATACGAGACGGTAACCGTCGCTGAACCAGGGATCGCCCGTTAGATTACCCTTTGGATCGTCGAAACTGATCTCGCCGACGCCTCCCACGTAACCGAATTTCCTCAGCGCCTGGGAATAGACAAGATTTTCCAACAGGTATTCGCGGGTTTCATCGACATCCGGGTCGATCTTGTGCGTGGTGATCGTCTTCGAAGTGAAGCGGACGCCGATGTCCCGGCTGATCTGGCCCATGAACACCGGCAAGCCTTCGAACTTCGCGCGGGACATCCACAGCCGCAGGTGGTTGCGCTCGTGGATGTTCTCCCGGGCTTTCTGGAATGCGACGTCCTGAGGGCGTCCGAAGACGTAAAGCCCGCTCACAGGCGAATAACGGTATTCGCCGCCGCTGAGGAAGGAGCCAATGGTTTTCAGGGTGGATGTCTTGGTCACCGTCTCGGTTTCGTCCCACCCGGCCCGGATGAAAGCGGTGTACACGTCAGTCGGGAAGCCGATAACCACCAGATTGAGGGGATCTCCGCTGCCTTCACCCTTCTTGTCCGTGACGCAGCAGGTCATTTTCTCAATTATTTCAATGAGTTGATCGGCCTCCAGGTCAACCCATTCGTCTTCGGCATAAAGATTCGCCCAATCGACATTGTAGTGATCGATGTTCAGGCCGGGCACCGGGATGAAGAATGTAAAGGTATCGAAATCCGAGATGCCGGCTTCGTCGGAAGTCCCGACAATATCCACGTTGAAGGCCTTGGTCCCTTCGTCCAGCTTGGAAAAGATGAAACCGCTGCGTGTTTCACCGGGCTCTACCGCCAGCGCGCCCAGGCCCTGCTGCATGAAGAACTCGTCCACGATCCTGGTGGGATCCTCCTTATCCTTGTCCTTGAGGTCCGTATTGGCGACCTCGAGCGGAGTGAAATACTGCGGGTCGAGGCCGACGGGCAGGAAGTTGACCCGTGAGTCCCTGTTGTTGCTGATCCGCAGCCAGACCGGTTGGATGCCCTTCTTGTACAGCGGCATTCCGAACAGTTCCTGCGACTCCCTGGCGCTTGGAACGGCAGCGGAGACTTCGATGCCATTTTGCTCCTGGGTTTGCGCACGGTCCTTCCAGTCACCCTCGGGGATGTCGGGGTGTGAACCTGGCGCGGAAGCACAGGCGGAGAGAAAGAGCAGGGCGCCTGCCGCCAGCAGACAGGTCAGAAAGATGCGAAATGATCGCTTCATGGCTCTTCCCTCCGCTCAGGCGATTGCACATCCCAACGCATGTTTTGGGCGTCCTGGAGTGCGACGGGATCGCCGGAAAGCCACATGACAACTCGCCCGCCGTCTGAGAACCAGGCGTTGTTGTTGAAGTCCACGACCGACTCCTCCATCGGCACGGGCTTTCCGGTCTCGGAATAGGCCACTGCCGAGAGCGATTGCGAATACCACAGGTTCTGCAGCAGGAAATCGCGGCCGTCGTCCACGTCCGGGTCCTGGGCGGCGCCGAAAAAGATCTCGTTGATCTTGTAGCGCTGACCGATGGCATGCTTGATCTGCCCCATCCAGACCCCGGCGCCATTGTTCCGGAACGGGGCGAGCCACAGGCTCAGTTCGTTTCTTTCGGTGGTGTAAATGGTTTTGCCGCGACTTTTTCGAAAGACGGCATCAGGCGGCCTTTCAAATAAATAATTCACATTATTCAGATAGTTATCGTCTTTTTCGTAACTTGTCTCTGACCATCCTGCACGCAACAGCGACTGCAGGATTTCTATCCCGTCGCCCACCAGGACGATGTTCACAGGCGGGCCCAATCCGCTGCCGTCGCGGTTGGTCGAGCAGCAGTGAAAATCCTGCAATTCGACACGCAGTTGCTCATTGTCCAGGTCACGGATGTCCGACTTATCGTAAAGCGCCTGAAAATCAACCGTGGCGTGGTCGGGCACGAAACCGGGCACATCGATGAAAAAAGTGAATTCCTCGTATTTCGGTTCGCCCGTGCCCGAATGGAACACATCGACGTTGAAACTCTTCGTACCGTCGCTGGCGTGCGTGTAAATGAAACCCGACACCGTTTCGCCGGCCGGTATCAGGCGCGGAACGGCCGTGGCCATCAGGTGCCGCTCCATATCCATCCAGCCTTGCTTGGAGAAGTATTTCTTGTGCATGTACGCGACTTCCAGGGGCGAAAAGTATTCACGATCCACGCTCACGTGCACGAAACGAGCACGGTTTGGGCTGTTGTTGGTGATTTCCAGCCAGACGGGCTGAATGCTCCGCTTGTATATGGGGAAGCCCAGGATCTGCTCGGCTTCCTTCCGGCTGGGCACTGACGCGCGAACCTGGATGGCGCCTTGCTCCTTGGCGACGGCTCTCTCCGTAATTCCAAAGTTTTCCAGCGGTTCATAACGGTAGGGCGCGGCCGAACAGGCCGTCAGAAAGACAACGATCAACCACGCCACGAACAGGCTGTTCAATCGCCTATTTAACATAATATACATTATACGCAATTATCTTAAAGTGGATGAGGGCTCTCCCTCCATGTAGAGCGCCCTGCCCGGAAGCGCGAATTGGGCGCCTGACTCGCGAACGATCTCCATAACCCTGAAGTTGAGATCCTCAGCGACCTCGAGGAACTCCGCGAAATCCGTTGTCTTGATGAAACAGTGGATATTGACAAGGATGGAATCGGAATCGAAATCCGTGAATCTCACGCGCACGGGCTCATCATAAACGCGTTCCTCCTGCTCCAACATTTCCCTGACGCCGTTCAACACGGATTTTAGTTGTTCCGGAGTGGTGTCGTAACGAAGGCGCAGTGTTGGCCAATACCGGATCATTTGACGATAGGACAGGTTTTCAACCTCGACCGAAGAAATCAATGCGTTCGGTATGGATACAACCGTGTTGGTCACGGTACGCAAACGGGTGGTCCGCAGGCCGATGTCTTCGACCGTGCCCGTTTCCTGCCCGTATCGGATGAAGTCCCCTACCCGGATAGGCGCCTGAGTGAAAATCGTTAAGGCGCCCATCATGTCTTCCAGGGGTTTCTGAAGGGCAAGCGCTACGGCCAGGCCGCCCACGCCCAGCCCGGCGAGTACCGTCGTGATATTCACGCCCAGGTTGTTCAGCCAGAACAACAGACCGAACAGAACCGCAAGGATTTTGAGCAGCGTGGTCAGGGGCTGCATCAACCTGGCCGCTCCCGGCCGGCCGGCCGCGTTCAGCTTGTTCGCCTGGTGCTGTCTGACCAGATTCAATAGAGCCCAGATGGCCCAAACCACGGCAATGGTATTGATGGTCTGGGCTTTCGACAGTTCCTGGGCATAGGCTCCCAGGCCAAGCCTCTGGGCGGTCGAACCCACCATGATCAGGATGACAATAAGCACCAGCGGGCCCGTGAAAAACCTCCGGACCAATGGATATATTTCCTTTTCCGGTGAACTGAATAACCGGCTCAGGCCGAATCCCACCACCCAGAAAACGGGCCAGGCCAGCAACGCCATGGTAATGATGATGAACCACTTGAATGCCTCAATACCCAGGAAAGCGGCGTCTTCCGGGAACCAGCCGCGGATCTTTTCCACCCAGGGCCGATAGCTGTATTCGTCGTAAAGCCCCGGGATCAGAGCGACACTCCGGTTAGAAAGCTTCCAGATTTGCTCCCCATCGCCTCGTGGCACACGCTGCATCCAGATGGCCACCGGCCCTTCCGAAGTCGGAATATCCAGTAAAAGATCCCGGTAGCCAGGAAGGCCGTCGCCCTGCATCCCCTCAGCGGACTTGGCAACGCTGTAATCGTCGAACCAGACGGATCGGGACAGCACGTGGTTGAATTGGCGCGCAAGCTCCGGCCCGCCGATTTCAGCGACTTCCTCCGGCAGGTCACGCAGATCCAGGTACTCCGCGGCTTTATCCCATTTGAATTCCGAGGCAGCTGACAGGTAACCGACGATGCTGTCTTGCGGATTGCCCCGGCCGAGCGCGTCCTCTGGACCCCGGTCGATTACTTCAGGCGCCGCTTCTGCTTCGGCGGACTCGGAAGAATCCTGACCCATTGCTGTGACGGAAACGCACAGCAGCAACGCGGCCAGCAAGCTGATCAATTGACGAGAAAATTTCATAGTATTCTCTATATATATCTAATAGTATTAGGTATTTTCTGCTAAAGGCTCTTCATGCTCTTCGTACAGCCAGTGCCTGAACAGCTGGTAACCCAGCGCCAGGATGACCGCGCCGATAAACAACCCGATGATACCCGAGGTGATCATTCCGCCGATGGCGCCCAGGAGGATGACCAGCATGGGCACATCGACGCCGCGACCGAGCAACATCGGTTTCAGGAAACTGTCGCTGAAACTGACGATCAGGGCATAAACGAGGAAAACCGTGGCCGGAATGGGCTCGGCTACGGAGAAAACCCAGATCGCAATCGGGCCGAGCACCAGCAGTGGCGGCAGTTGCATGATCGCCAGGATCAGAATGATCGCGGCCCAGATGCCCGCCCCCGGCACGCCCATCACGATCAGGCCGATGGCTGCAAGCAGGGTCTGGATGAGGGCCACGCCCAGGACGCCCTTGGCGACACTGCGGACGGTGGCGACGGACAGGTCGGCGAATTCGGCGCCCCGCTCGCCGCCCAGTCGATTCCCAATTGCGCGGAACGACTGGTAGCTGCTTTCGGCATACATCAGCAACACCGCCGCGATGATGATCGAAAAGGCGAATCCCAGAATCCCCATGGCCGTGTCGGCCACGGTTTTCAGCAACCAGGAGCTGAAGGATTTGACCTGTTCGTGATGATCAGACAAGGTTTTTTCCAGGTTGGTCGCCGCTTCGTCCCAGACCTCGTAAACCCGCTTGCCGATGAGCGGCCACTCCGCCACCTTCTCACCAGGCGGCGGGACCTGGAGCGTTCCTTCTTCCAGCTGTGTTGCCAGTCTCGTGGACGTTTCGATGCTCGAACCGCTCAGGGATACCGTGGGCGCCAGCAGAATGGCCAGGCCGATCAGCGCGATCAGCAGAGCCGACAGCTTTTCCTTTCCTCCCAGTAATCCAGCCAGCTTGAGGTGCAGCGGATAGACCGCTATGGCGATGATGGCGGCCCAGGCGACGATGCCAATGAACGGCGTAATGATCCTGATGCACCACGCGGCCATCAGGAACAGGATGCCGATCTGGATGGCGGCTGCGAGAGAATTTTTTACAAAAGACTGGTCCACTGGCAAGGATTTCTGACCCAGCATGATGACATCTCCCTCAATGTCTTGGTTGGCGACATTCATTCAATCACGACTGGTGGGATACTTCCACCCGCCCTCCCGTTTTGCGGCCAAACCAGAGCAGAAACGAGAATGCGAGCAGCAGGGGAACACAGGCCAGCAACACGCCCCGCCACTGCCAGTGAAACAGGAACCAGCCGGAGCTAAGAGACACGGCGGCCTGGACCGAAAACACCAAAAAATCGTTGACCGACTGCACCCGGAACCGCTCCTCCCGGCGATAACCCTTCGGCAGCAGATTGGTCCCGCTGAGGAACAGGAAATTCCAGCCGATGCCCAGCAGGATCAGCGCCAGCCAGTAATTCAGGAACTCCGTGTTGACCGCGGCGAGCAGCAGGCAGGCCAGGTAAATGACCACGCCGGACCAGAGCATGCCGCGCAGCCCCAGGCGGCCATATAGCCAGGGATAGATCAGCGAAGGCAAGTACATCGCGGCGATGTGGGACTGGATCACGAACTTGGTCGATTCCAGGCTGTGGCCGGCGTGCGTGTGCATGCTGATGGGGGTGGCTGTCATGATGAAGCTCATGATGCCGTAGCCCAGCGCCGCGGCGCTGATGGCCATGATCACGACCGGCGAGCGCAGGATCTCAGCCAGCGGACGGCCGCTGGAGTGATGTTCCGAATGCGATACGCCCGCGTCCCGGTAAAAGCTGATGATGATCAGCCCGGCCACGTAGCTGAAAGCCAGCAGAAGGTAGGACCCGGCGTATTCGACATCCAGCAGCGCCCTGCCCCGCACCGCGATCTCCGGCCCGACGAAAGCGGCCATGATGCCTCCCAGCAACAGGAACGAAGTCGCTTTCGGCGCCATCTCGGCGGGCACGGCCTCCAGCGCGGCGAAACGGTACTGGTGCCCGGCGGCGCCGGCCCAGCCCATCATGAAGGCTGCCAGGCAGAAGACGGTGAAACTGTCGTGCACAAGGCTCTGCATGGCCATCAGGGCGGCCGTGATGGCGACAAAGCCATAGGCGATGAAGACCCGCCTTCGGCCGAAACGGTGCAGCAGCCTGCCCGTGGGCAGGGTCGAGGAGGCGACGCCCACCACGACCAGTGCGATCGGAAGGGTGGCCAGGTCCGTCGACGGCGCGAACTCGGTGCCGATGATGCCGGCCAGCAGGACCATGAGTGAAGTCCCGGCCATCATCAGTGAATAGGCGGCCATCAGCCGCCAGACCGCGCCGGGTAGGTGCCTCATCGGGTTCCCGGCATTCGAACCCCCTCGTTCCTGGTTGCTACCAGGAAACGGTGACGGCAACCACCGGGCCGCTGTAGGTCATGTCCACCCTGCCCTGCCAGTCGTCCTTCTCGGCCCCGCCGTTCAGGTTGAAGTACTGCCAGTACGCGTCGAAGCCCACATGGCGCCAGGCCTGGAAACTCACGCCGACCGTGGTGTTCCACAGGGTTCCGTCGTAATCGCCGATATCGGCGCTGATCCAGTCGACCCGCGCTTGAAGCAGCCACCGCCGGGCCGGTGAGAAAGCGTACCATGCGCCAATATTGGGCAGGATCTGGCTGCCGCTGACTTCATCTCTCGCGTATTCGAAATCTTCGTCGTTTACCGCGATATTGCCTTCAATGAAAAGAGACACGTCGAGATTATGAACGCCTGCGCCGATACCAAAATCGTGCCGCGCATTCTTGATGAAGCTTCTCCCGAAGAAGAGGCGCCAGATTTCCATTTTCACACCGGCCCCGACCAGAGTGCCTTCGCGGAAGATATCATCCTCCCATTCGACATCCTCGGTGAGCACCGCCTCGCCCTTGGCATTGTTGCTGAAGTATTGCGCCCACACAGACCATTTCCTCTCACGGCCGAACTTCGCACGGAAGTTTGCGTTCCATAGCGTGCTGTGGTCGTCGACGCCCAGGCTTTCCGTGAAATCGACGTACGTTCCGTCGTCACCGGTTTCCAGACTTTCCGCTTCAGCCTTGAATGAGTTGTTGGATCTCATCCAGCCGAGGTTGACGGTATAATTGTCGGAAAGATACGGATGGTATTCATAATCCTGGGCCACTGCGACTTCGGATCCGGTCAGGAGCATTGCGGAAACCAGGCAAAAGGTCAGTCTCTTGGTCATTTGGATTCCTTGTAGACGTTGGGGAATGGGTGGCTATAGTTTAGCGCTAATAACATAGAAACGTGGAAAAGTTTCAAGGCCCGAAGTGTATTCGAACTAGTGGTGAGAATGGCTCATCTGTCCCTGCGTCATCGCGCTCCACATCATAAACACAGTCCACACGGCAAGTACCACCAGCGCGAAACCGATCACGCGCTTTACGGTCCGGTCTTCGAGGAACGACGACAGGGCTGGCGCCGCCGACGTCAGGCCGAACATGGCCGGCAAGGTTCCCGCGCCGAAGGCCAGCATCGTGACCGCTCCGCTGAAGGGATCCGCCGTCGAGGCGGCCGTCATCAGGACGGAGTACACCAGGCCGCAGGGAATGAAGCCCCAGCATAATCCGAGAAGAATGCGGCCCAGTGCGTCCTGGCGCGCCCCGGCCTTCAGCGCCAGCGGCATGATTTTTTTCCACAGCCCCGCCCCTCCGCGCTCGATGATCGCGAGGCCGCCGAAATCGAACAGGAACTTCAGGCCGATCAGGAAGATCATCACGGCGGTGAGAATCCGCAGCCAGCGGCCGATCGGCATCAGGCCGGAAACGCCCCCCAGGACGGTCGCCGCCAGCAAGCCGAGTATTCCGTAGCTGAGCAAGCGGGCCAGGTTGAACTGAAGCGCCGGAACCAGCGCCCTGCCCTTCGCCATCGCCCCCAGGCCGGCGGCGATGCCGCCACACATGCCGAAACAGTGACCGCTGCCGAGCAGGCCGGCGAGGAAAGCCGTGGTCAGAACCGCCGGATTCAGCCAGAGCGTTTCCGGATTCATGGTTCTCTTTCCTCTTCGGCCTCGGCTTCCTCCGGCTCGGGCGGCGGCTTCTGGTCGTCGTCCAGCACCACGCTCCAGCCGTGGGACTCCAGGTCGTCGAACTGGCCCGATCGGATCGCCCAGACCAGGGCCCATACCGCCAAGGCCAGCAGCATCAGGGCCAGCGGAATCAGTACGTAGAGCATGCTCATGCGGCGTCGGCCTCCATCCGTCGAGATGTTTCTCCTACCGCCGCGCGCTCCTTCTTCCGGACCAGGCGCGACGCATTGGCGACGACCAGCAGGCTGCTGAGCGACATGCCCAGCGCCGCCATCCAGGGTTTCAGCGTCCCGGAAACCGCCAGCGGCATCACCGACGCGTTGTACAGAACGGCCCAGGTCAAGTTCTGGCGCACCAGTTGGCGGGCCCGGCGCGCTGTTTCCATCGCCTGGTCCACCAGGCCCAGGGATTCCCCGGTCAGGATCATGTCGGCCGCGCTGTTGGCGAGTTCGGCTCCGCCCTTGACGGTCATGGACACGTCGGCCGCCGCCAGGACCGGTGCGTCGTTGACCCCGTCGCCCACCATCAGCACCCGTCTACCCTCTTTCCGCAGCCGGTCCAGGAATCCCAGTTTCATTTCGGGTGTCTGGCGCGCGTGCCGGCGACGTATGGACAGGCGCTCCGCGATACGGTCCACGGCGTCGCGGCCATCGCCCGACAGCATCACGACGTCCATGCCCCCGTCTTCCAGGCGGCGCACGGTGCGCTCCGCGCCCGGGCGGAGTGAGTCCGTCAGCTCGAAACGCGCCACCCAGCCCCGTTCATCGGCGAGCCAGATGCCGCCGTCCGATTCCTGTCCCGGTTCCGCGCCGGCGAACGATGCGGTGCCAATCCGCCACTGGCCGTCACCGATCTGGCCTGCCAGTCCCTGGGCCGGGTGAACCGTGACGCGCCCGGCTTCGAACGGCGGGGCGTCTTCCGACACTTCCCGCGCCTCGCGGAATGCACGTGCAATGGGATGCGCGGACGACGCTTCCAGGGCAGCGGCGATCCCGATGGCCTCCCGCTCGCAAAAATCCTGCCGGTCCGGGTTGAATTTGATTTCACAGATTTCAGGCACACCGCGGGTCAGGGTCCCGGTCTTGTCGAAAACCACGGTGTCCACGTGGGTCAGGGCCGCCAGGGCTTCACCCCGGGTCAGCAGGATTCCGTCGTCCAGCAGGCGGCGACTGGCCGCTGCATAGACCACCGGCAGCGCCAGCGAGAGCGCGCAGGGGCAACTGGCGACCAGCACCGAGAGCATGGCCGGAAACGCCCGGCCCGGATCGACGAATTGCCAAAGCGTCCATGTGCCGCCGGCGATCATCAGGACGGTGACGATGAATACCGGCACCAGCCAGGACGGTATGCCGCTGCTGGACGGCCGGCGCGACTGGGCCAGCAGAAGCAAGCGCCCCAGTGACGACACGGTGGTTTCCTGCCCGCTGGCCGTGACGGTCACTTCCACCGGCTGGGACAGGTTGATCGTGCCCGCGATGACCTCGTCCCCGTTCCGGCGGCCGACGGCCCGGGATTCGCCGGTGAGCAGAGCTTCATCCACTTCGGTAACGCCGTCCCGGATCACTCCGTCCGCAGGGAAGCTCTCACCGACCCGAACGAGCACGCGGTCCCCTTCCGACAGGTCGCTGGCGGGGATGGTTACACGGCCTTCGCCAGTGAGGCGTTCGGCCCATTCGGGCAGCAATCGTGCCAGCGCCGTGCCGGCCTGCAGGTTGCGGTGCCGGAGCATCATCTCGATGTGGCGCCCCAGGGACAAAAAGAAGATGAACATGACCACCGAATCGAACCAGACTTCGCCCTGCCCCCGAAAAAAATTGTAGCAACTGGCAATAAAGGCCAGGCCGATGGCCAGGGCCACCGGTACATCCATGCCGGGGCGGCCGCTGCGCAGGCTGCGCCAGGCGCCGGAGAAGAAAACCCGCCCCGAGTAGATCAGGACCGGCAGCGTCACCGCCAGGCTGACCCATTCCAGGAAACTGCGCTCGGCCACGGCGATCCCGAATGCGTCGCCGGCGTAAAGTCCTACGGCGTACATCATCACCTGCATCATGCCCAGGCCCGCTACTCCGAGGCGTTTCATGGAATCGCGGCGCTCCTCCTGGCGCCCCTGCTCCTCGGCGCTGGCCAGGGGCAGGTGGGGCTTGTAGCCGAGTTCCATCAACGCGGCCGCCAGCCGGCTGAGCCGGTTTTTATCCGGGTTCCAGATGATGCGCGTGTAGCCGGTCGCCGTGTCGACCTGGACGGACTTCACGCCCGGCCGGTTTTCCATGTGGCTGCGGATCAGCCAGGCGCAGGCGGCGCAGCGGATACCCTCGGTCTGCAGCAGCAAGTCGCGCCGTCCGTCCGCCAATTCAGCGCCCCAGAGTGATTCACGGCCGTCACAGGCGCTCCACGCTTCGACCTGGTCGCGGATGTCTTCCTCTGCCTTGCGCCCGAGGTCCTGCCGGAACTGGTAATAACGGCCCAGCCCGGTGGCGAAAATCAATTCCGCCACGGCCTGGCATCCCGAGCAGCAGACCGGCCTGCTTTCACCGTCTCTTGTTACATGGAGTGATATGCCGGCGGGTATGGGTTCGCCACAGTGGAAACAGGCGTTCTCAGTGAGCTCCATCGTCCTGGTCACGCGAAGGCTGCTGCGGGGTGTTCCCCGGACCGGTGGAAGGCTGGGCTTGCAGCTCAGAGCGAATCTCGCGGTACTGGTCTTCTTCGACGACCAGGTAGTCGGGGTTGGCCAGGGCGAGGTACAGCGTGGTCAGGCCCATGATTACAGCCACGGCGGGGATGGCGATGGCGACCCAGGGCCAGGGTTCGCGGTACCAGGGCCGGGGCTGAACCGGGCCGTTGTTGTCCTTTCGTGAGGGATTCGTCATTTTCAGTTACCAAACTCCATAGGCATCAGCGCTTTCGCCTCGATGACCCGCCTGATCGAAGGGTCGTCTTCCGCGCGGAACTCGATCTCCAGGCTCTGAACGCCCTGCC
>CAJIBJ010000074.1_pt1 | contig 19079 bp, 20 predicted proteins | sample 9199331 | NCBI WGS metagenome assembly CAJIBJ01 (sample SAMEA7708300, study PRJEB35096) | sediment metagenome | biome: marine neritic benthic zone biome [ENVO:01000025]; feature: sediment [ENVO:00002007]; material: shallow marine sediment [ENVO:03000034] sea grass bed [ENVO_01000059] ... | reverse complement strand
TTCCGCCGGGCGAGCGGACACCGGCCGGCACGGTCGAATTGGAAGTCCTGGACGCGGGGCAGGGGACGGCCGTTGTCGTGAGTTCGGGCGGGAGGTCGCTTCTTTACGACTCGGGGCCGGGCGACGGGGCAGGGCGGGACCTGGTCAATGGGGTCATCGCACCCGCGCTGGCGCGGCATGGCCGCAATGCCCCCCGGCAGGTCATCATCAGCCACGGGGATCTCGATCACGCGGGCGGGTTGAAAACTCTGCGGGAGCTCTACCCGGGAGCGGATTACCGGGCCAACCTGCCGGATGCAGGCAATTACAGCGCCGGATGCCGCGCCCCGATGCGTTGGCGCTGGCCGGGGGTGATGTTCCGAGTGCTGCATCCCTCGCGTGGTCTGCCTTACCTCGGCAACGACAGCTCCTGTGTGCTCAGTGTCGCCTCAGGCCTGAACAGTCTGCTGCTGTCCGGTGACATATCGGTTCAGGCGGAGAACCGGCTGCTGGAGAACGGCCTGGAAGCCCACCGCGCCGTGCTGGTCCCGCACCACGGCAGCAGCACCTCTTCCAGCGAAAGCTTTCTCCGGCGGGCGGACCCGGTTGTCGGAATCGCCACCGCCGGCCTGGGCAACCGCTTCGGATTTCCACGCGCTGAAATCCGGAATCGCTACGAGAACCGCGGCGCTTCCTTCTGGTCCACCGGGGAATGCGGTGCGCTGCGCTTGCTGCTGCACCCGGACGGCCGCATCGAGGCGGAAAGTGCCAGACGCCTCCGGAATCGGGTCTGGCGCTGGCCTGCCGGCGGCAATTGCCCGTAGCGAGTTCAAACCGCCCCATGTATCATTTGTGCAGCCTGAATTCAGCAAAACAGAAGTCAATGGAGTGATGCAAAGTGCTTGAAATCATACTCGCCGGCGGCTGGCTCATGGCCCCGATCATACTGTGTTCCATCCTGTCACTGACCATCATCGCGGAGCGCTTCTGGGCCCTGCGGCGCAGCAACGTGGTGCCGGGAGGCGTCGGGCGGCAGGTCGAGGAATGGGCCGCGAAGCACGAACTCGACCGCCGTCACATCGAACAGCTTCGCTCGGGCTCCGCCCTCGGACGCGTGCTGGCGGCCGCGCTGGTCAACCGGCATCGCTCGCGCGACCTGATCAAGGAGGCGGTGGAAGACACCGGCCGCCACGTCGTGTATCAATTGGAGCGTTTTCTGAATCCCCTGGGCACGATCGCCGGCATTTCGCCACTGCTCGGTCTGCTGGGCACGGTCATCGGCATGATCAAGGTGTTTTCAGCGATCATGGCCCACGGCGTCGGTAACGCCAATGAACTCGCCGGCGGCATCTCGGAAGCGCTGATCACCACCGCGGCGGGCCTGACCGTGGCGATTCCCAGTTTCTTTTTCTACCGTTACTTCAAGGGCAAGGTGGAAGCCTACGTGGTTTCGATGGAAGAGCAGGCCATCAACCTGATCGAGGCCATCGAGCGCGGAAACGTCGCCCAGTTGAGGTCCGGCGTACCCGGGGGTTGAGGCTTGAAGCTGCAGCACCACATGAAGGAAGAGCCCACCGTCGACCTGACTTCCCTGATCGACGTGGTCTTCCTCCTGCTGATCTTTTTCATGGTCAGCACCACCTTCGAACGCCAGGCCCTGCTGAAAGTCGAACTGCCGGATGCCAGCGTGGTCGAGGACCGCATGGAAACGCCGGAGAGCCTGGAACTCGTGATCGACAGCGAGGGCCGAATGTACCTGAACGACCAGCGGCTGATCGACAGCGACGCGCGGACGATCCGCGCCGCCATGGAGCAGCAGGCCGGCGAGAGGCGGGACATCCCGCTGATCCTGAGAGCTGACCGCCAGACGCCGCACCACCACGTGGTGACCGCGATGGACGTCGCCGCGCAACTGGGCTTCGCAAACCTGTCCATCGCTACGGACCGTAGCGGGCCGGCCGAATGAACGGTGCCGCAAGCGAGCCGCTGGTCGTTTACAAGCGGCTGTGGGGATACACGAGGAAATACCTGTGGATGTTCCTTCTGGGCATCTTCGGGGTGAGCGTGGACGCCAGCGTTCAGGCGATTTTCATCAAGGGCATGGAGCCGCTGATCGACCAGGTGTTCGTCGGCAAGGATTCATCGCTCGGTCTGTGGATGGTCTTCATGATCTTCCTGCTCGCCGTGACCCGGATGGTTGGCGCTTTCTTCGGTGTTTACGGCATGGAATGGACCGGCCGCAAGGTCGTGGCGGACCTCAGGCAGGAACTGTTCGGCCGCTATGTCTCCCTTCCCGCAACCTACTACGACAGCCACGGGTCCGGCCAGTTGATTTCCAAGCTCGCCTACAACAGCGAGCAGGTCGCCAGCGCTGCGACTCATTCCGTGGTCCAGGCCACCCGCGACGTGCTGATCGTGGTGTTCCTGCTTGGGGTGATGATCTCGATCAACGCGAAGCTGACATCCGTCATGCTGATGCTGGTGCCGGTCATCGGCCTGCTGGTCACCTTCATCAGCCGCCGTTTCCGCAAGATCAGCCACGGCATCCAGGACATGATGGGTAACGTGTCTCACGTTACCGAAGAAGCGGTCGTCGGCCAGCAGGTCGTCAAGGTTTTCCAGGGACAGGAGGCGGAGAAGCAGCGGTTCCGGCAAGTGAACGACGACACCCGCCGACTCCACATGCGCATGATCGCCACCCAACTCGCCAGTTCCACCCTGGTGCAGATGGCGGCCGCCTTCGCGCTGGGCGCGCTCATGTACATTTCCACCCGGCCCTCGATGCTGGACGATATATCCGCCGGCACGTTCACCGCGATCTTCACGGCCATGATTGCGACGATCCCGCCGCTGAAGCGCCTGACCGGTATCCAGTCTCAGGTGCAAAAGGGCATCGCCGCCGCAGACAGCATCTTCCAGGTGCTTGACACCGAGCCCGAGAAGGACAGCGGCAGTTACGAAGTCGGGCGCGTAAAGGGCGCCATCGAATTCAAAAACGTGAGTTTCCGATACGGCGAAGGCGAGCGGGTGGTGCTGGATAATGTCAGTTTCTCCGTGCCGGCCGGGAGCGTCACCGCGCTGGTAGGCCATTCCGGCAGCGGCAAGACGACACTGGCCGGCCTGCTGCCACGTTTCTATACCGGTTACGGGGGCCACATATACCTCGATGGCCGGGAATTGTCGGACTATTCGCTGGATAACCTGCGCAGCCACATTTCCCTGGTCAGCCAAAACGTCGTGCTGTTCAATGACACGGTCGCCGGCAACATCGCTTACGGCGCGCTCGGCGGCAGTTCGCGTGAAGAGATCCTCAAGGCGGCCGGCGATGCCTATGCCCAGGAATTCATCGAGCAATTGCCGGACGGGCTGGATACGCTCGTCGGCGAGAACGGCACCCTGTTGTCCGGCGGCCAGCGCCAGCGCCTGGCCATTGCACGCGCACTGCTCAAGGACGCCCCGGTGTTGATCCTGGACGAGGCGACGTCCGCGCTGGACAGCCGCTCCGAGCGGGCCATTCAGGACGCCCTGGCCGAAGTCATGAAACACCGCACGACGCTGGTGATCGCCCACCGCCTGTCGACCATCGAAAATGCCGACCAGGTCGTCGTGCTCGACCACGGCCGGGTCGTGGAAACGGGCAGCCACGAAGAGTTGCTGGCCAGGGAACAGGTTTACGCCGGGTTGTACCGGACACAATTCAGGTACGAATGATGCGTCCGGCGGGCGAACTCAAGCTGAACGGTATCTGGTACGGCGGTCAGGATGCGCCGTGGTGGCTGCGCGTCCTGGCCCCGCTCTACCTGGTGGTACAGCGGCTGGACCGGTGGTGGCAGACGCGCCGGCGGCCCGATGACCTGGGTCCGGCATTCATCATCGTCGTCGGGAACATCACCGCAGGCGGCAGCGGAAAAACGCCCCTGGTCATCCGGCTTTGCCAATTGTTGCGCCAGGCCGGCTACCGGCCTGGCGTCATCAGCCGCGGCTACGGCCGCAAGAAGGGTGGCCTGCGTCTCGCGAGCCCTGCATCGGATCCCGGTGTGGTCGGGGATGAGCCGCTGTTGATCGCCCAGCGGGCCGCTGTGCCAGTGATCGTTTCGAGCAACCGCTGCGCAGCCGTTCGGAAGCTGTTGAAAAAGGAGGTCAACGTTGTCGTATCGGACGACGGGCTGAAGCATTACCGGCTGCCCCGTCACATCGAGATCTGCGTGATCGACGGAAGCCGGGGATTTGGCAACGGCCGGCTGATCCCGGCCGGACCGCTGCGCGAACCGCTGGAGCGCCTCGATTCCTTCGATTACCTCGTGGCCAATGGCGAAACGGACGCGGTTCCGGCCGGACTGGAAACAGTCCCGATGTCCCTGGCTGCCGGCCTGCTCAGTTCCATGGACAGCGGGCAGAACTGGCGCCTGGCGCAATTCATGGGCTGCAAGGTCAACGCCGTGGCGGGCATCGCAAACCCCGGGCGGTTCTTCACGCTGCTCGAACAGGCCGGCATCAAGGTCATCGAGCACATGTTTCCGGACCACCACGCATTCAGCGCGGCCGATTTCGACGCGATGGATAAATCGCTTCCGGTTCTGATGACCGAAAAGGATGCAGTCAAATGCAGGTCGCTCGGATTGAAAAACGCCTGGTACCTGTCCGTTGACGCCCTGCTGCCCTCGGAGTGGGAGCGGGAACTGTTGCAGCGGGTGGAGCAGGGAACGGGAGGGCGTGCATGACAGCCGGCTATCGCATCGTGATCCCGGCCCGCATGGCTTCGGAACGCCTGCCCGGCAAGCCGCTCATCGATATCGCCGGAAGGCCATTGATCGAGCATGTATTCCGGCGGGCGAGCGAGTCCGCGGCGCAAGCGGTGGTGATCGCGACGGATTCGCCGGAAATCGCGGAAGCCGCGACGGCGTTCGGTGCCGAGGCCGTCATGACCTCGCCGGACCACGCGAGCGGCAGCGACCGGATCGCCGAGTGCCTAGATGCGCTGGACTGGCCTGAGGAGACAGTGGTGGTCAACCTGCAGGGTGACGAGCCCCTGATGCCGCCCGCCTGCCTTGACCAGGCGGCCGGCCTGCTGGACAGCCGGGCGGACGCCGATGTCGCCAGCCTGTACTGGCCGATCGACGACCCGGTTGCGGCCGAAGACAGCAACGTGGTCAAAGTGGTCGTGGACGGTTCCGGCCTGGCCCTGTATTTCAGCCGTTCGCTCATTCCCCACCCGAGGGGCCTCGAAGTCGCGGCGGCCATAGAGAACCACGCCTGCTGGAACCGCCACATCGGGCTCTACGCATACCGGACAGGCGCGCTGCGTGCCTTTGCCGCGCTGCAGCCCGGCCCGCTGGAAAGGTTGGAAAAGCTCGAACAGCTCCGTTTCATGGAGTCGGGCCGACGTATCGTGATGGAGCGCGCCTGCGAATTCATTCCGGAAGGCGTGGATACCGCGCGGGACCTGGAACGCGCCCGGTCTTTGCTGGAAAGCGGGCGCTGAATTCCACGCTGATGACGCAGGAAGATCTGAAACCCTTTGACGGCAAGGCCTTTGCAGCAAGCCTGCCGACCCGCCCCGGCGTTTACCTGATGCGCGATGCTGCCGGCACGGCGCTTTATGTCGGCAAGGCCGCCAGCCTGCGTAAGCGGGTGGCAAGTTATTTCGATTCGCGCCCCAAGGTGGAACGGATCATGCGCATGGTCGCCCGGATCAGCCAGATCGAAATCAGCCTCACCCGCAGCGAGGGCGATGCGCTGCTGCTGGAAAACGAGTGGATCAAATCTCTGAAGCCGCGCTACAACGTTTTGCTGCGTGACGACAAGTCCTACCCCTGGATCGTGATCAGTTCCAGCCACGAGTATCCGCAGATCGCATTCCACCGCGGCGCCAGGCACAAGTCCAGGCGCTATTTCGGGCCGTATCCGTCTGCATCCTCGGTCCGCGAGAGCATCAACCTGATCCAGAAACTGTTCCGGATTCGGAATTGTGAGGACAGTTACTTCTCTCACCGCAACCGGCCCTGCCTGCAATACCAGATCCGCCGCTGCACGGCGCCTTGCGTCGGCCTGGTCAGCCCGCCGGATTACGCCGAGCAGGTGACGGACGCCAAGCTGTTCCTCGAAGGCAGGAACCAGAAAGTTCTGACCAGGATGATATCCCGGATGGAGCAGGCAGCGGCTGCGCTGGAGTACGAAGCCGCGGCCATGTACCGGGACCAGATCAATGCGCTCAAGCAGATGCAGGCACAGCAGTTCGCATCAGGCCGTCTCAACGACATCGATTTCATTGCCCTGGCCCAGGAGCAGGGACAGAGTTGCGTGAACCTGGTATCGGTCCGCGGGGGGCGCAACCTGGGGCAGCGCAATCATTTTCCCAGCCAGGCCGAAGGCTACGAGCCCGCCGAGATACTGGAAGCTTTCATGGGTCAGTATTACCGGGAGCGGCAGCCGCCCGCGCAACTCGTGATTTCTCACGAGTCGGAGAATGGGGAGTTGATGGCTTCGGTATTCTCGGGTATCGCCGGGCGCAAGGTGTCGATCCAGCCGCATCCGCGCGGGGAACGGCGGAAAATGCTGGAAATGGCAACAGGGAACGCCCGGCAGGCGTTACAGATGCGCCTGGCCAGCCAGGCGAATATGGTCGCGCAGTTCGAATCACTGCAGAACGTTCTTCGACTGGAAGAGATGCCGGGAACGGTCGAGTGTTTCGATATCTCGCACACGGCGGGCAACCAGACCGTCGGATCCTGCGTGGTATTTGACAACAACGGCCCGGTTAAATCGAAGTACCGCCGCTACAACCTCAAGGGTATCAAGCCGGGGGACGACTACGCCGCGATGCACCAGGTGCTGACCCGCCGTTACGGGCGTGTGCAGTCGGAAGAGGGCATGCTGCCGGATTTGATACTCATCGACGGCGGGAAAGGCCAGTTGAAGCAGGCCGAAGAGGTTCTCGCGGAGTGCGGCCTGGGCGGGATGACGCTGATGGGCGTGGCCAAGGGGCGCGAGCGCAGGGCAGGGCACGAGGAGTGGATTCTTTCGTCACCCGCGAGAAGCCTGAAGCCGGGTCCGGAATCGCCGGCATCGCACCTCGTGCAGCAGATACGCGACGAGGCGCACCGTTTCGCGATCACCGGTCATCGCGGGCGCCGGCAGAAAGCCGCCACCAAATCGCGGCTGGAGGAAATCGCAGGCATCGGGCCGCGAAGGAGACGGGCCCTGCTGAATCATTTCGGTGGCTTGCAGGGTGTGAACAAGGCCGGAATCGAGGAGTTGGCCAGCGTTCCGGGGATCAGCCGAGTACTCGCGGAAGAGATCTTCCGGGCACTGCACTGACCTTCGATGTCTGCGATAATGAAACCGCTTTTCACCGGACCCGGATTCCCATAATGCGCCTGACCGTCCCCACCATCCTGACCCTGTTGCGCATCGCGATGGTGCCGGTGCTGGTGCTGTTTTTTTATCTTCCCTACCCTTGGTCCAACCTGGCCTGCGTCGTGATTTTCGTGCTGGCGGCCGTCACCGATATTTTCGACGGCTACATTGCACGCAGGACGGGCCAGACTTCCCGTTTCGGCGCTTTTCTCGACCCGGTGGCGGACAAGATCATGGTTTCAACGGCGCTGGTGCTGCTGGTTCAGCGCCAGGAGACCTATCAGGTAGTGTTCGCCATCGCGGCAGCCATCATCATCGGGCGGGAGATCACCATCTCGGCCCTTCGGGAATGGATGTCGGAAATCGGCGAAAGCGCGCGGGTCACCGTGAGTTGGGTGGGCAAATGGAAAACAGGTTTCCAGATGACGGCCATCGGATTCCTGCTCTACCACGAAAATATGTGGTGGATTCCCATCGCCCTGATTGGCGAAATTCTGCTCTACACGGCAGCTGCGCTGACCCTTTGGTCGATGTGGGTTTACCTGAAGGCCGCCTGGCCGGCCATCAGCGACGCGCGTCATCACGAGCCGGACAACGGGGGCTCCGGAGACTGAGATGACCGATAGAGCCCATGCGGCGGAGCGCCGCGCGACGCCTTCGGTCGTCATCGGCAATGTTCAGGTTGGCGGCAGTCACCCGGTTGTGGTGCAGTCGATGACCAATACCGACACCGCGGATGCGAAATCCACGGCCCGGCAGGTCGCTGAACTGGCCCGGGCCGGCTCCGAGCTCGTCCGGATCACCGTCAACACGCTCGAGGCGGCTGCCGCGGTGCCGGATATCAAGCGACGCCTGGACATGATGTCCTGCGAAGTTCCCCTGATCGGCGATTTCCACTACAACGGGCACCAGCTGCTCCGCCAGGTCCCCGAATGCGCCTCGATTTTGGCGAAGTACCGTATCAATCCCGGAAACGTCGGCTTCGGCCGGAAACGCGACGACCAGTTCGCCACCATCATCGAACTGGCCATCGAACACGACAAGCCCGTTCGGATCGGGGTGAACTGGGGCAGCCTGGACGCCAGACTGCTGGCCCGCCTGATGGATGAGAACGCGGCGCTGAGCAAACCGCAGGACGCCGCTGTCGTGATGCGCGAAGCCTTGATTCGCTCAGCCATCGAAAGCGCCGAACACGCCGAGCGCCTGGGACTGGGCCACGACCGCATCATCCTCTCCTGCAAGGTCAGCGACGTGCAGGACCTGATCAGCGTGTACCGGGTGCTGGCCGGACGCTGCGACTACCCGCTGCACCTGGGCCTCACCGAGGCCGGCATGGGCAGCAAGGGCATCGTGTCGTCGACTGCGGCAATGGCCGTGTTGTTGCAGGAGGGTATCGGCGACACCGTTCGCATCTCTCTGACCCCCGAGCCCGAGCAGCCGCGCACGGACGAAGTGGTCGTGGCGCAGGAACTGCTGCAGAGCATGGGCCTGAGGGCGTTCACGCCAATGGTCACGGCCTGTCCCGGCTGCGGGCGGACCACCAGCACCTTTTTCCAGTCGCTGGCCCGGGATGTGCAGCAGTTCGTCCGGGAACGCATGCCGGAATGGAAGCTGCAATACGACGGCGTGGAGAACCTGTCGCTGGCGGTCATGGGCTGCATCGTCAACGGCCCTGGTGAAAGCCGCCATGCGGATATCGGCATCAGCCTGCCGGGCACCGGCGAGGCGCCGACCGCGCCGGTGTTCGTCGACGGCGAAAAGCGGGTCACACTGCGTGGAGAAGGCCTGACCGGAGATTTCCTGGGGCTGATCGAGGAATACGTCGAAACGCATTACCCGCGGCGCTTTCCCACCGACGGGACCTGAGCCGTGGCGCGCCTGCGGCGAAATAACCTGGCCGCCCAGGCCGACCGGCACTACCTTTACCAGGAGTCCGTCCAGGACACCGAAGCGGAAATCGATTTTGTCGTGGAAACGTGGGCCGAGCTTCGGAACCGGCCGGCAGAATTATTGCGAGAGGACTTTTGCGGCACAGCCAACACGGCATGCGAATGGGTCCGTCGCGATCCCATGCACTATGCCATCGGCGTCGATCTGGATTCCGAGGTGCTCGAATGGGGGCGGCTGAATAACCTGGAACAGCTCGATGATGAGGCCTTCTCGCGCATCGAGTTGATGCAGGACAACGTCCTGGAAGTGAAGACGCCCGGTGCGGACATCGTCCTGGCCATGAATTTCAGCTACTTCCTTTTCCTGGCGCGGGATGAACTGCTGGATTACTTCCGTTCCGTTCACTCGAGCCTGGCCGGGGACGGAATCTTCTTTCTCGATGCCTACGGCGGATATGACGCGCCCCGGGAGATCGAGGAAGAGCGCGAATGCGACGGCTTCACCTACATCTGGGAGCAGGCCTCGTTCAATCCGATAGACTCTTCCATGACCTGCCACATCCATTTCGCTTTTCCGGACGGTTCCAGGATGGACCGGGCTTTCAGCTATCACTGGCGGTTGTGGACACTGCCGGAAATCACCGAGATGCTGGAAGAAGCCGGATTCAGCGACGTGGCGGTGTGGTGGGAAGGAACGGACGAGGACAGTAACGAGGGCAACGGCGTATACGAACCGGCCACGGTGGGTGACGCCGATCCGGGTTGGGTCTGTTACGTGGTGGCGCAGCGGTAAGTCCGTTCCCCGACTTTGAGTTCGTCCGGCGCGGTTTCCGGTTCCACCGGCGCGATGATGAAACACCAGCTTCCCTCGCCGCCTTCGGCCGGCGCGGTGTCGACGACCGTCCCGTTTGACCATGCTCCCTCCCGCCGCAATTCGACGCGGTCGGCAGCCTGAACATCCAGTTGCTCCCCGGTGAGTACGATGACGGGCCCGCGCTTGACCTTGCCGAGATAACGGGCCCGCGCGACGATTTCCTGGCCGGGATAACAGCCCTTGGTGAAACTCACGGCGCCCAGGCGGTCGAAGCCGAGCATCTGGGGAATGAACTTCTCCGTGGTTTCCTCTGCGAGCCAGGTGATCCCGCGGCTGATCTCGATGGCGCGGAATCCCGCCGCCGCAGTCTCTTTATCCTCAACGCGATCGGTGAAACCGTAGGCCAGGTCGGTCGAATCCGGCCGGGTTGCGCCGATTTCCGGCTCCTCTTCCCCGGGCGCCACTCCGAAAACGGCGAGTTCCGGCTGCTCCGAAAACCCGACTTTCGTCCGGAACACGTACATCTTCAGGCGGTTCAACATGCCGGACAGCAGAACCGACGCCCCGGCAACGAGAAAATCATCTTCCCTGCGATGGACCAGAAGCAGTCCGAAGACCTGTCCGCGAACCGAGCAATGGCAGGCGAAGGTGGCTTCACCCGGCTGCAGGGCGGCGATATCCGCGCTGAGCTGAGCCTGCAGAAAATCGCTGGCTTCGTGGCCGTGGAAGCGCGCCACGGAGAGATAGGATAACGGTGTCATTGCCGGTTTCGACCTGCTTTTGTCATGATCTCAATCACAGTCGCGCATTGTATCTGAAAGTAGTAGTCGATGAATGCGTTTCGGCCTTGAATATGTCCCTGTGAGTCAGTAGGCTTCACCGCAGAACCTGGCGTTTCGGGAAGACGATGAAATCAAAGCAGAGACCCCTGTCCCCGTTCATGATCGGGCCCTATTACAAACCCCAGATGACCTCCCTGATGTCCATCACGCACCGTGCCAGCGGGGTTTTCCTCAGCATCGTCGGCGCGCCGCTCCTGCTGTGGTGGCTGAGTTCGCTCAGCAGCGGGCCGGAGGCCTATTCCGCCATGCTGGCCTGCCTGGATGGCTGGCTCGGGAAACTGGTGGTTGCCGCGTCGATCTTCTGCCTGAGCTACCACCTGTTGAACGGCATCCGGCACCTGGTCTGGGACACCGGGCGGGGACTCGATATCAAGACGGCATACACGGCGGGTTGGCTGGTACTGATTGGAACCGTCGTGATCTCAGCGGCGCTGCTGGGGGTGCTGCTATGAGCATGAGCAATCCACTGGCCAGGGCCCGCGGACATGGCAGCGCCAAGGAAGGTGTCCACCACTGGTATGCGCAGCGCGCCTCGGCGCTGCTGCTCATCGTGCTGGTCGCTTGGCTGGTATTCGCGATGGTCAGTCTGGCCGGCGCGGATCATGCAAGGGCCAGCGCTTTCGTTGGGCAAGCTGTCAACGCCGCTTTCCTGTTGCTGCTGATCGTGACGATGCTGTATCACGCCATGTTGGGCCTGCAGGTCGTCATCGAAGATTATGTGCACCATCCGGTGATCGAAACCGTGCTGCATTTCCTGACCCGGGCCGGCGCCTTTTTCGGCATGGCGTTTGGCGTCATTCACGTTCTCAAACTGGCGCTGGGGGCCTGAACCATGGGCAAGTCCTACGAATTGCAGGAACACAAGTACGACGTCATCGTGGTCGGGGCCGGCGGCGCGGGTCTGAGGGCCACGATGGGCGTGGCCGCCCAGGGTTTGAGCACGGCATGCATCACCAAGGTCTTTCCGACCCGCAGCCACACGGTGGCGGCGCAGGGCGGCATGTCGGCCGCGCTGGGCAACATGGGCGAGGACGACTGGCGCTGGCACATGTACGACACCATCAAGGGTTCCGACTGGCTGGGCGACCAGGACGCCATCGAATACATGTGCCGTGAGGCGGTCCCCTCGGTCATCGAACTGGAGCATTTCGGCGTGCCGTTCTCGCGCACCGAGGACGGGCGTATCTACCAGCGCCCCTTCGGCGGCATGACCACGCACTACGGCGAAGGCACCGCCCAGCGCACCTGCGCGGCCGCCGACCGCACCGGCCATGCCATCCTGCACACGCTCTACCAACAGTCCCTCAAACATGACGCAACGTTCTATATCGAGTATTTCGCGATCGACCTCCTGATGGACGAGGACGGCGCCTGCCGCGGCGTGCTGGCCTGGGACCTGGCGGAAGGCACGCTGCACCTGTTCCGCGCCCACGCGGTGATCCTGGCGACCGGCGGTTACGGCCGCGCGTATTTCTCCGCGACCTCGGCCCATACCTGCACCGGCGACGGCAACGGCATGGTGCTGCGCGCGGGGCTGCCATTGCAGGACATGGAATTCGTGCAGTTCCACCCCACCGGCATTTACGGCGCCGGCTGCCTGATCACCGAGGGCGTGCGGGGCGAGGGCGGTTTCCTGACCAATTCGGAGGGCGAGCGTTTCATGGAGCGTTATGCGCCCAATGCCAAGGACCTGGCGTCGCGTGACGTCGTCAGCCGCTCGATGACGATCGAGATCCGCGAGGGCAGGGGCGTGGGCAAGAGCAACGACCACATCCACCTGAACCTGCAGCACCTGGGCGCGGATGTCATCAACGAACGCCTGCCCGGAATCGCCGAGAGCGCTGAAATTTTCGCCGGTGTCGACGTGACTCGCGAGCCGATCCCGGTCCTGCCCACGGTTCATTACAACATGGGTGGAATTCCGACGAACTACATGGGCGAAGTCGTAACGTTGAAGGACGATGATCCTGATAGCGTGGTACCCGGCCTTTTCGCCATCGGGGAGGCAGCCTGCGTGTCGGTACACGGCGCCAATCGCCTGGGTTCCAACTCTTTGCTCGACCTGATCGTATTCGGGCGGGCCGTCGCCCACCGCTGTTCGGAAGTCATCGAGCCCGGCGGCCGGCATCCCGACCTGCCGCAGGAGCGGATCGACGCCTTGCTGAACGATTTCGATCAACTGCGCAATGCCGGCGGTTCGAAAAGCACGGCGGACATTCGGGCGGACATGCAGTCGGTCATGCAGAGCAATGCGGCCGTATTCCGCACAGGCGAAGTGCTCGAGCAAGGGTGCCAGCTGATCAGCGATGTTTATGCCTCGTTCGCCGACGTGGACGTGAAGGACCGCTCGCTGATCTGGAATTCAGACCTGGTCGAGACGCTCGAACTGAGAAACCTGCTCGGCAGCGCGGTTGCGACCCTGCGCTCGGCCGAGAACCGGAAAGAAAGCCGCGGCGCGCACGCACGGGAGGACTATCCGGACCGCGATGACGTGGAGTGGCACAAACATACCCTGTCCTGGCTGGACGGGGACGGCAGGGTGACACTGGATTATCGGCCGGTGCACATGTACACGCTGACGGACGATGTAGAGGTCGTGCCGCCGAAGGCGAGGGTTTATTGAAATGGCAGAATTCCAGTTACCCAAGAATTCACGCATCGGCAAGGGAAAGTCTTTCAAGGCCCCCGCAGGCGCGAAGAACATCAAGGTCTTCCGGATCTACCGCTGGAGTCCCGACGACGACAGCAATCCGACCATTGACATTTTCGAGGTGGATCTCGACCACTGCGGGCCGATGGTCCTGGACGCCATCATCAAGATCAAGAACGAGATCGATCCCACGCTGACGTTCCGGCGGTCCTGCAGGGAGGGCATCTGCGGATCCTGCGCGATGAATATCGACGGCACCAACACGCTGGCCTGCACCAAACCGATCTCGGACATCAAGGGCGACGTGAAAGTGAATCCATTGCCGCATCTCCCCGTGATCAAGGACATCGTCCCGGACATGTCGCACTTCTACGCGCAGTACGCAACGATCCGCCCGTGGATCCGCACCCAGAGCACAGCCCCGCCGGACCGCGAACGCCTGCAATCCAAGGATGACCGCGAAAAGCTGGACGGCCTTTACGAATGTATCCTTTGTGCCTGCTGCTCCACTTCCTGTCCGAGCTACTGGTGGAACGGCGAGCGTTACCTGGGTCCCGCCATCCTGCTCCAGGCTTACCGCTGGCTGGCCGACTCGCGCGACGAGGCGACCGGCGAACGTCTGGACGACCTGGAAGACCCGTTCCGCCTGTATCGTTGTCACACCATCATGAACTGTACCCAGACCTGTCCCAAGGGTCTGAATCCGGCCAAAGCGATCGCTGAAACCAAGAAAATGCTGATGGCTCGCAGGGGAATCTGAGCCCTGCCAGGATGACCGGCGGCGCGCGCATCAGCAGGTTGAGATGGCTGTGCCGGCGAGGCATGAAAGAGCTGGATATTCTGCTCGAACGGTTTATTGAAGACCACGAGGCGGCACTCTCCGGAGGCGCCTGGCCTGAACTCGAACAATTACTGGAAACCGAGGACGACGTCCTCTGGGACTGGTTCCAGGATCCGTCGAAACCCGGGGCCGCGGAATTCCGGTCGCTGCTCAAGCAGATCCGGCGTGATACACATTAACTGGCTGGAAGTCCGGTTCGGCCGCAGTTCGTGGATGGACGCGGCCGAGGCGCTGTTGGCGCTGTCCGGCCTGACGGCCATCCTGATCTCACCCGCAATCGGAAGCTGGAAACTGGCCAGTGCCTTGCTGCTATTGGCCGGATACCTGGTGCTGCGCCGGCTGGCGGCGGGGAAAAACCGCGCGGGCATGCTTCGCCTCTTCGAAGACGGGACGGCGAGGATCGTGTCGAATGACCGCGTACGGGAGGCCGTGGCGACTCCGCACGGCTGGACCAGCCGATGGTTCTCAGTCATCACCCTGCGGGAGCTTTCCGGCGGCCGCATCCGGCGCTGCCTGGTCTGCCGTTCCGAAAATCACCCTGAGGACTATCGCAACTTGCTAAAATTCCTTCGAATGCGGTCCACGGCCGCCGACCGTCAAAGGATGATCTGGTGAGCGACAGGAGCCTTTCAAAAGCGGAAATCAGTCCCATCGACGCGTTGATGGAAGCCGCCGTCGACGCGATCATCATCATCGACGGCGAAGGCGCGATCGAGCGATTCAACCCGGCTGCCGAAGCCATGTTCGGATACGGCGAAGAAGACGTGGTCTCGAGGAACGTCAGCATGCTGATGACTGAAGCCGATCGCAGTAGTCATGACGCTTACATCCGCAGGTACATGAAATCCGGCAAGGCCGCCATCATTGGCAAGGGCAGGGAAGTGGTCGGCCAGCAAAGTGACGGCTCCACCTTTCCGATGTTTTTATCGGTCGGTGAAATCAAACAGGCGGGCAGTGCCCGTTTCGTCGGTATCATTCGCGACCTCCGTGAAGTCAGGGCCACCGAGGAGCAGGTCCGCCAACTGGAAGAACAACTCCTGCATGCCGACCGCCTGGTGATACTGGGCGAGTTGACGGCAGGCATCGCCCACGAAATCAACCAGCCCCTGACGGCTATCGCCGCCTATGCCGACGCCGGGCGCAAGATGGTCGATCGCGGTGATGCGGAAAGAGACGAGACGCCCAACCTGATCTGGGAGCGCATCGGTGAGCAATCCCGCCGCGCGGCGGAAGTCGTACAGCGGCTGCGTAAACTGGTGCGCAGCGGGACCGTGAGCAAGGCGAGCCACGATATTAACCAGATCATAAGGCATACCTTGCTTCTGTTTGAATTTGAAGTTAAAAGATCGAATACGGAATTGGTTTTCCAACCCATAGACAAGCTCGAGCCCTTATACATCGATGAAATTCAGATTCAACAGATCATGGTTAACCTGGTGAAGAACAGCATCGACGCATTGGCCCTGGCCGGCCGGCGGGACGGCCGGATCGAGATCCGGGTCGAGGAAACGGATGCCGAAGTACGCGTCACAGTCAGCGACAATGGCCCCGGGGTGCCTGAAAAGTACCGCGACAGGCTGTTCGAGTCGTTTTTCACGACGAAACCCAAGGGCGTGGGGCTGGGGCTGTCAATCTGCAAAACCATCGCCGGCGCGCACGGCGGCAACCTCCAGTACGACCAGCCCGATGAAGGCGGCAGCCGGTTCACTCTGTCTCTGCCGCTGGGCTTCATCGGATGAGTGGCGCCGTGAGCGAGCAATCGCTGGTTTGTATCATCGATGATGACGAAGCCATCCGTGAGTCGCTGCGTCTGCTCCTCTACGCCGAGGGGCTGAACAGCTGCGTCTACGAATCGGCCGACGCATTCCTGGCGCAGAAACAGCATCCGGCCTTCGACTGCATGCTGCTGGACATACGCATGCCAGGAACCGACGGGCTGGAACTCTTCCGCATCCTCAATCGCAAGCACCTGCCGTACCCGATCATCTTCATAACCGGGCACGGGGACATTCCGCTCGCGGTTTCCGCGATCAAGCTCGGCGCCTATGATTTCCTCACCAAGCCGTTCGCCGAAGGGGAATTGCTGGAGAAAATCCGTTCCGCGATCCAGCATTACCGCAGTTCCATGGAACAGCTGCTTGAACTTCGGGAATTGCAGGAACGCGTGGATTCCTGCACACCCCGGGAACAGGATGTCATGAGACTGCTCGCCGAAGGCCTGCCGAACAAGGGCATCGCGGAGTCCCTGGGGATCAGTCCGCGAACGGTCGAAATCCACCGCGCACACGTGATGGAAAAGATGGACGCCCACTCCCTGCCGGCGCTGGTTCGGATGATCACGGCCCTGGAATCAGGATAAATTCAGGGCTGATTGACCCAGGACATTTGAAAATTACGTAATTTCCCTGATGGTATGGCCTGTCGTTGCCGTTAGCATTCCGCCAAGACCTGGTCGGATCAGTCGGCAGCAGTTTAACCAGGGGAACTTGCGATCAACAGTGAAAATAACAATAGAAGTGTGGTTCTGATCGAGCCGGACGTTTCCGTGCGCGACGCCCTGACGATTTTGCTCCAGGGCGAAAACTGGCAGGTGGACTGCCTGGAGCGCTGCGCCGGGCTCGTGGAAGCGATCGGGAAGGAATCCGTGGTGGCCGTGATCAGCGAATCCAGCCTGCCGGACTGTACGCCACAGGAAATTTTGGAACGCTGTTCCGTGAAGGGCGTGCCGGTGATTTTCACCGGTCATGATTTACCGTTGCAGGGGGCTGTCGACCTGATCCGTAAGGGTGCGATGGACTTCCTGGACAAGCCATTTCCGCAAAGCCGCCTGCTGGATTTGCTAGACCGCCTCCGTAACGGGCAAAATGATCAATCCTGAACAGCTTTCTTCAACTTGGAGGCAAACGTGAAAAACGAAAACCGGATCAACCGTCGTGACTTTCTGAAACTGGGCGCCAAGGCCGGAGGCGGCGCGCTAGCGCTTTCCGCCATTCCGGTTCAGCTCATCGCCGGCGACGAAGTGGCCGAAGACGAGCCGCTGGCGCAGGCCATGGGTTACGTCATGGACGCAAACGACGTGGATACGACGAAGTTCCCGAAACGGACCGGTGATGCCGGAGCCACGCAGTTCTGCAACAACTGCGCACTTTACGCCGGTGAAGCCGATGCTGAATTGGCCCCCTGCAGCATCTTCCAGAACAGGCCTGTCCGCGGCCTGGGCTGGTGCAACGCCTGGGTGGCAAAATCCTGATTTCACTGACGCCCCGCCCATGATGGCGGGGCGTTTTTTCAAGCATGCCCAACAGCGTGCTGTCTCGCTATTTTTGTGCAGAAAAACCGGAAAATTGACATGACCTACAACGATAAAGTGGTTCGGCAGTTTGTTGTCATGACCGTGATCTGGGGAATCGTAGGCATGCTGGTCGGCGTGATCATCGCGGCCCAGCTTTGGCTGCCTGTTCTGAATTTCGACATTCCCTGGCTCACATACAGCAGGCTCCGCCCGTTGCATACCAATGCGGTGATCTTCGCGTTCGGGGGGTCCGCCCTGATCGGCACGTCGTTCTACGTCGTTCAGCGAACCTGCCATGTCCGGCTGTTCGCCGGCGGCCTGGCGTCCTTCGTTTTCTGGGGTTGGCAGCTCGTCATCCTGGCGGCCGCCGTTTCGCTGCCGATGGGCTGGACCCAGGGCAAGGAATACGCTGAACTCGAATGGCCGATCGACATCCTGATCACGGTGGTCTGGGTCGCCTACGCCGTCGTGTTCTTCGGCACGGTCATCAAGCGGCGGGTCAGTCACATCTATGTAGCCAACTGGTTTTACGCCGCCTTCATCATAACCATCGCGCTGCTGCACATCGTGAACAACCTGTCGTTGCCGGTGACGATGACAAAGTCATATGAGATCTACACCGGCTCGGTCGACGCCATGGTGCAGTGGTGGTACGGTCACAACGCTGTCGGTTTCTTCCTGACTGCCGGCTTCCTGGCAATGATGTATTACTTCGTGCCCAAGCAGGCGGAAGGCCCGGTGTACTCCTATCGCCTGTCCATCGTGCACTTCTGGGCACTGATCGCGATCTACATGTGGGCAGGGCCGCATCACCTGCACTACACGGCGCTCCCGGACTGGGTCCAGTCTCTGGGCATGGTCTTTTCTTTGATCCTGCTGGCGCCGAGTTGGGGTGGAATGATCAACGGTGTCATGACCCTCTCGGGGCACTGGCACAAGCTCCGGACCGACCCCGTGCTGAAATTCATGATCGTGGCGCTCAGCTTCTACGGCATGTCCACCTTCGAAGGCCCGATGATGTCCATCAAGACGGTCAACGCACTGAGCCACTACACGGACTGGACCATCGGTCACGTCCACTCCGGCGCACTGGGTTGGGTGGCGATGATGACCATCGGTTCGCTCTACAGCCTGACGCCCCGCCTGATGGGGAAGAAAGTCATGTACAGCGTGAAGGCGGTTGACGCACACTTCTGGATCTCCACGATCGGTATCGTGCTCTACATCGCATCGATGTGGATCGCCGGCGTGATGCAGGGCTTGATGTGGCGCGCATTCAACGATGACGGCACGCTCACGTACACCTTCATCGAAACCATCGCGGCCACCGAGCCTTACTACGTGATCCGGCTGCTGGGCGGCGCGCTGTTCCTGTCGGGCATGTTCATCATGGCCTGGAACACCTTCAAGACGCTG
>CAJIBJ010000146.1_pt1 | contig 19412 bp, 15 predicted proteins | sample 9199331 | NCBI WGS metagenome assembly CAJIBJ01 (sample SAMEA7708300, study PRJEB35096) | sediment metagenome | biome: marine neritic benthic zone biome [ENVO:01000025]; feature: sediment [ENVO:00002007]; material: shallow marine sediment [ENVO:03000034] sea grass bed [ENVO_01000059] ... | reverse complement strand
GATCAGGGAGCCCCTTCCAGGACACGCTCAAGACGTCCCTGTGCGCTAATAAACTGTTCCCGACAGCTTTATTGTCCTGGAAGGGGCTCCCTGATCCGTCTGTCAAGGCCCAATACAAACAACCGCGGTGATTTTATTGGGCATTAAGAAGAGCAGCCGGATAGGGGTTTGCAGGACCCTCGAGCTGTCGGGAACAGTCGAGGAGTGCACAGGGACGTCTCGAACGTGTCCTGCACACAGCTATCCGGCTGCTCCCCTGGCACGGCTCATAAAAAATATAAAACCATCGCGGATAAATCCGCTCCTACTGGCGCTGGTCTCCGTGCACCCAGAGGACTTCGGAGCCGCCGTCGCGGCGGGCCAGAACACGCGCAATCACGAACAACAGGTCGGACAGGCGGTTCAGGTAGCGGATGGTGGCTTCGTTGACGGTCTCATTATGCGCCAGGCTGATCACGCGGCGCTCGGCGCGGCGAGCGACGGTGCGCGCCAGGTGACAGCGGGCGGCGGCTTCCGAGCCGCCGGGCAGTATGAAATCCTTTAGCGGAGGCAGGTCTTCGTTGAAGGCGTCCAGTTCCTTTTCGAGCCCGTCCACGTAACTGTCGGGCACCATCGTATAGCCCGGCATGCAGAGTTCACCGCCCAGGTCGAACAACTCATGCTGGGTCCGGGTCAGGCAGTTGCGGACCGCCTCCGGCAGATCGGCAGCGAGGACCAGCCCCACGGCGCTGTTCAGTTCGTCCACGGTGCCGTAAGCCTCGACCCGCAAACTGTCCTTGTCCACGCGCGAACCGTCACCCAGCCCGGTGGTGCCCTTGTCACCCGTACGGGTGTAAATCTTCGATAATCGATTTCCCATGGGCGCATTGTAGGCAAAAAGAAGGGGTCATAGTAAAGGGTGCACGGTCAATCGACCGTGCACCCAAACGTTTCCATGAGGGTGGTTGGGTTCAGCGGCCGAAAATCAGCCGTCTTTATAAGCTCTCAACGCCTTGTCGCAAGCTGCCTTGGACAGATAGCAGGGGTTGCCGATCATGGCGCGGTCATTGATGCTGGCCTCTTCCTTGCCGTTCTTGTCCTTGGTCACCGCCAGCAGTTTTTCGGGCCGGAACGCTTCCGCCAGGTACACGCACTGTTCCCAGCTGGAATCTTCCGGCAGGTCGACGATCAAGATGGCCTCCGATCCGTAGCGGCAGTTGGCGTAGTCGGCGAATTTCGTCTCGCCTTTCTTGTATTCGCATGCCAGAGCCGTTCCCGTGCTTGCGATGAGCAGGCCGGCGGCCAGGAGGAGGATTGTTTTCGCTTTCATTACGTTTCACCTGTCGAAGCCTTTCAGCGCTTGATTCCAGTCAATCACATAAGTGCATTGATCGGAATGATATGCGTCAAACAAAGGGGATCAGGTGAGATGAAAGGCCTGGGCCTGCTCCATCGCGATGAGGTATTCCTTGCGCCACAGGCCGCCGCCGTAGCCGGTCAGCTCGCCGTCGGAGCCCACCACGCGGTGGCAGGGGATGATGATGGCGACACGGTTGTCGCCGTTGGCCCGGCCGACCGCCCGGACGGCGTCACCGTGACCGATTTTTGCGGCGATGTGTCCGTAGGTCGTTGTTTCCCCGTAAGGAATTTTCAGCAAGGCGTTCCAGACCGCTTCCTGGAACTCGGTGCCGGGCGCCTGCAAGGGAACGGAGAATTGGCGCAGGCTGCCGTCGAAGTAAGCGTCGAGTTCGGTCTTCACGGTTTGCATCACGGGATGGTCGCCGGGCAGGAACACGCGCCCCATCCGCTGCCGCAGGCGCTTGAGCTGCGTATCCAGCATGCGCCGTTCCGCGAATTCGAGCAGGCACAGGCCCTGGTCGGAAACGCCCATGATCATCGACCCCAGGGGCGTGACCACGCGGTTGATCCAGATTGAGGATTCGCGGTCCACTGCCGAGGGCGGGTCGCCGAAAACCTGGGCGAAGGATTCCCGGAAACCGCTCTCGGAATCGTAACCGTGAGCGACCACGGCCCGCGAAACGGGCTCGCCGTGCTGGATCTGGCGCAGTGCCTGGCCCAGGCGGCGCAAGCGGGAATAGGCGTGGAACGTGAAGCCGTGGTTGGCGATGAACCAACGGCGGACCTCCGACGGATCCAGGCCGAGTTTTTCCAGGTCCCGGTCGTGCCAGCGGCGCGCCGGGTCCGATTCCACCTGCGCCGTCAAATCGGCCAGCCACGGCGGGTCGGCCAGGCCGGCGGTAAGCGGCGAGCAGTTCTTGCAGGGGCGGAATCCCGCCGCCAGTGCGTCCCGCGACGTCTCGAATCCCGGGGCGCCGCTGTCCGGTGCCGGCGCGATCGAACAACCCGGTTGGCAAAACGTCCCGCTGGTCGTGTTGGCGACGAAGTTCACACGGCCCTCATCAACCAGTCGAAGTCCTTGGACGGGACTTCCGCGTTGAAATTGGCTTCCTCTTCACGGCGGCACATCGAGAAAAGTTCGTGGTAGTCCTTTCCAATGTAGCGCGGAAGGATTTCGCCGGCGTCGAAGGCGTCCAGTGCGACCGGCCAGCGGTTCGGGATTTCGACCTGGTATTCCAGTTCGGCCCGCTCCGGGGTCATCGGGCGGGGCTCGCAGGCATTCTCGATGCCGTGGTGCATCCCGGCGAGTACCGCCGCAACCACCAGGTAGGGATTGGCGTCTGCACCGGCCACGCGGCACTCCACGCGTTTGTTCTTTGGGCCTGAAAGCGGAATCCTGAGGGCCACGCCGCGGTGGTTGGGGCCCCAGTTCGGCGAGGCGGGAACGAAGTTTCCGGGCGAATGCCGCCGGTAGGAGTTCGCGTTCGGGGCGAATATTGCCATGCTTTCACGCATGATTTCGCCGATACCGCCGATCGCATGCCTCAGCTTGTCGGACCACGGGCCGTCCCGGCTTTCGCCGGCAAATATGTTGTCGCCAGCCTCGTCCACCATGCTGACATGCAGGTGCAAGCCGCTGCCCGCATAATCCTGGAAGGGCTTGGCCATGAAAGTGGCGGCCAGGCCGTTGTTCGCCGCCGCCGCCTTGACCGCCCGCTTGAGCAGCACGGCATGATCACACGCTGTCACCGGATCATCCACATGATGGAGGTTGACCTCGAATTGGCCCGGCGAGAACTCCGAGAGGGCGGCGCCGGCGGGTATGTTCTGCGTCTCGCAGATACCGACCAGGTCGGTGATGAAGCCGTCGACATCGTACAGGTCCTCCATGACGGAATACTGCATGCCGGGTTGTGGCAGGTCGGAACCCGGAATGCGGGGCATTCGGGGCGTGAAACGCTCGCCATCGTGTTCGACCAGGTAGAACTCCAGTTCAGTGGCCATCACCGGCCGGATCCCCAGGTCGGGGAGCTGCCGGGCTGCGCGCCGCAGGACATTGCGCGGATCGTTTTCGTACGGAGTGCCGTCCAGATTGACCATTTCCAGCAGGACCTGGGCCGTGGGCAGGGTCGCCCAGGGTACCGGCGCCAGGCTGCCCGGCACCGCGAAGGCCTTCACATCCGGGTCACCGTCGTTGAGACCGTAGGGGACCGACAGGAAGCCGTTGCCCAGCGTATCCATCACGGTGGTTGAGGCGCACATGTTGACGCCGTTGACGAAGGCCTTGTCCGAATCCCCGACGCCGATGCGCTTGCCGCGCAGGATGCCATTCATGTCCGCGATCAGCGGTTCGACGAAACGGGTGTCCGGATTAGCCGCCAGGTAGGCATCCAGTTCCTGTTTCCGCTCAGCCGGTCTCATGGCGCTTGACCTGTCCGGTGTATCCCAGCTGGCGGTCGCGCCAATCGATCGCGGCCTTGGCGCCTTCGTTTTTGAGGATCTCGTTGAACTGGCGCGACTCGTCCGTTTCCGTGCTCTCGATTGCTATGTCCAGTTCCAGCGCGTGTTTCAGTGCGTTGCGCATCTTGCCGAACTCGTAGGTGCTGTTGATTGCCTGCTTGGTGATGCGCACTGAGAGCTGGTCGTTGCGGGCGATTTCCATCGCCACCTCACGTGCGCGCTGGATCAGGTTTTCCGGCTTGACCACGCGGTTGACCAGCCCCCAGTCCTCCGCCTGTTCCGGAGTGATCCTGTCGTTGCCGGTCAGCAGCATTTCCTTGGCGCGTTTGGGGCCGCAGACATAGGGCAGTATCATCGCCACCGCGCCGCTGCCGAATTTCACCTCGGGTTCTCCGAAGCGGCAGCCGGCTGCCGCGATCGTGATGTCGCAGGCGACGGCGAGTTCCATCGCTCCGCCCAGGCAATAGGTGTGGACCGCGGCGACCGTCGGCTTGGGGCTGTCCCAGAAGCGCATGATCAGGTTGAAATCGTCGTGCAGCTCGTTTTTCAGCTCCTGCAGTCTTTCATCCCGGGTCAGGTCCGGTTTTTCTTCCCCTTCCAGGTCGAAGCCCGCGGAGAAGGCACGGCCCTTACCCCTGACTATGATCACGCGGACATCGTCGTCGCACTGCGCCTTGTCGGTTGCCAACAGAATCTCCTCGACCATCCGTGGATTGATGGCGTTCAGCTTCTTTGGACGGTTGAGACAGATCCAGGCCAGCGGTCCTTCTTTTTCGTAAATGATGGTTTTGAATTTCATGAAAAATCCTCGTGTCTATTCACTTGCCAGCCGGAACCAGGCCGATTTGCCCTGGGTGTAGCTCTTCAGGCTTTCCAGGCATTTGTCGCGGGCGTGCCCGGACTGCTTGTAGCCGCCGAAGGGTTGGGTCATGTCGCCGTCTTCGTAGCTGTTAACCCAGACGACGCCCGACTCGATATCCTTCACCAGCCGCATGGCCTTGTTGATGTCTTTCGTCCAGATACCGGCCGCCAGGCCGTAGATGGTGTCGTTGGCGATGGCGATTGCCTCATCCGGCCCGTCGAAGGGGATCACGCTGGCCACCGGCCCGAAGATCTCGTTGCGGGCGATGCTCATGTCGTTGTTGACGTCGCCGAACAGGGTGGGGTTGACGTAGGCGCCCTGTTCCAGACCGGCGGGCGCATCTCCGCCGAAATGAAGTTTTGCGCCTTCGCGCTCGCCCTCTTCTATCATGGACAGCACCCGTTGCTGCGAACCGCGGTCGACCAACGGCCCCATGTTGGTCTCCGGATCGAGTGGATCGCCGGGTGCATAGGCGTCCTTTCCGTCGGTGATGAAGCGCTCGATGAACTCGTCGTAGATCGGCCGTTCCACCAGCAGCCGGGAGCCTGCGCTGCAGACCTCGCCCATGTTCGCGAACACGCCGTTGTAAGCCGCATCGACCGCGCGTTCCATGTCGGGCAGGTCCGCCATGAAGACCTGCGGCGACTTGCCGCCGCATTCCAGCGCCACGCGCTTCATGTTGGACTGGCCGGCGTACTGCAGGATCAGCTTGCCCACCTCGGTGGAGCCGGTGAAGCTGACCTTGGCCACGTCTTCGTGCAGCGCCAGCGCCTTGCCTGCGGTCTCGCCGTATCCGTTGACCACGTTGAATACGCCCGGCGGGCCGCCGGCGCGGACGAAAAGCTCCGCGAGGCGCACGCAACTCATCGGGGATTGCTCGGCCGGCTTGAGGACCACGGTGTTGCCCGCGGCCAGCGCCGGGGCAATTTTCCAGGTGGCCATCAGCAGCGGGTAGTTCCAGGGGGAGATGCAGCCCACCACGCCCAGTGGTTCTCGGATGACCATGTGCAGGGAATCGGCGTCGGTGTTGGTCACCGTTCCGTCGATCTTGTCTATGCCTTCGGCCATGAAGCGGATGGTGTCGATCACGGCCGGGATGTCATCGGCTACGACATCACCGATCGGCTTGCCCATGTCCAGGGTTTCGAGGATAGCCAGTTCGCCCGCGTGTTCGTCGACCAGGTCGGCGAAGGCGTACAGGATCTCCATGCGATCGCGCGGCGCCAGGCGGGACCAGGCGCCGGAGCGGTAAGCGGACCGGGCGGCGGCGACGGCGCGGTCGATGTCATCCGGCATGCCTTCCGACATTTCGGCCAGTGTTTCGCCGTTGGCCGGGTTGATCGTCGCGAAGCGGCCTCCGGCAGCGGCTTCGCAATAGTCGCCATCGATAAACAGCCGGGTTTCTATGCCAGCGAGCGCCTGATGGGCGAGTTCCTGCCATTTCTGGAGACTGAATGATTCAATCGTGGAAAGGTCCATCTGCTGTCCTCGGTAAAAGGCCTGGTGTAAATACCCACATTAGCACGATCCGGGGCTTTGTCATCCCCCGCTGTCAGGAGAATGTCCGACCACGAGAGCATCCACGGCGATGCAGCCGTCCGGGTGCGCGATAATGGGATTCACGTCGATTTCGTCGATCACTTCTCCCAGGGCCGCGGCCATCACGGAAAAGCGCTCGGCAGCGACACAGAATGCTTCCACATCGACGGCGGCGCGGTCGCGCAATCCATCCAGCAGCGGGCGCAATTGGAGCGTGTCGAGCAGCCTTCGGGCGCTGGTGCGGTCGAACGGGGGCAAGGCATAGGCCACGTCCCGAATGGTTTCCACGTTGATGCCCCCGAAACCCAGCATCACCAGCGGCCCGAACTGGTCGTCGCGGATCACGCCGAGCACCAATTCCACGCCTCTGGCTTTCAGCATAGGTGAGACCAGGGCGCGCGGGCCCAGCCTTGAAGAAAGGTCGCCATAGGCTGCCCTCAGACCGGCCTCGTCCGGGATGCCCAGCTTGACGCCGTCACAGTCGGTCTTGTGAAGAATCCCGGGTTCGGCCGTTTTCAACACGGCGGGGTAACCGAGTTCGAACGCCGAGGCGATAGCCGCCGATTCGGAGTCGACCAGCCGGGCGGGGTTCACCGGGAAACCGAAATCACTGAGAAGCAGGCAGGATTCGTGCTCCTCCAGGGTATCGCCGCTGGCCAGCCGGCTGCGCCACAGCTCAACGGCAACGGAGTCCGGCGCCGGCGGCGGGCAGATTTCCCGGGACTGGAAATCGCGGTACTCCATCAGGCAGCGGGCGCCGGCCAGGAAGGGCCGTATTCCATCCACCACGGGAAACCCTGCGCGGCCGAAGCTGACTGCGGAGGGGTCCGAACCGCTGCCCTGGTGGTTCGAAACCAGGAACACCGGTTTGCCCGAGGCTTCGTGGCCGCGGCTCATGTATTCGAAGTATCTCCCGTACAGCGTGCTCAGGGGGGCCCGGTCATGCACCACGGCCCCCATGGCCGCGTTCGAATCCGACATCAGCGCGGCCAGGCAGTTTTCCATGATCCGGTCGGCGTCGGGGCCGCCGGCGCCCCAGGCGTCCAGCGGGTTGACCGGGGGGAGGCCGGGATCCAGTAGTTCTTCGAGCCGCGTTTGGGTATTCGCCTCAAGCGAAGCCAGCGGCACGTTCATGTCCTCCGCCAGGTCGATCAGGAGCTGCCGTTCTCCGCCCGAGTCATGGATGCTCACCAGGCTGCCGCCGGCGACGGGATGCGGCTGGGCGAACATCATCAGGGCCGTGGCCAGTTCGTGCATGTCGTGCACGCGCTGGACGCCGTAGCGGTCGAACAGGGCCTGGTAGCAGTCGTCGCTGCCCGCAATGGCGCCCGAGTGCGATACTGCCAGGCGGGCGGAGAGTTCAGTGCGGCCGACTTTGAGCACGACGACGGGTATGCCCTTGCTGGCGGCTTTTTCGAATGCGGCGATCATGCCCGCCGGATGACGCGCAGTCTCCATGAACAGGCCGATTGCGCGGGTCTCCTGTCGATCCAGCGCGTAGTCCATGTACTGGTCCATGGTCACGCTGAGTTCCTGGCCGGTCGAGACCGCCAGGTTGAAATCGATCCGCTCCTCGCAGTCGAGAATGCCGGCCATGCCGGAACCGGAATGGCTGATCAGGGTGACGTTTCCGCCGCGAACGTGGTTTTCCCTCGTATCGAAGCCGCAGACCCAGACCCCGTCCATGAAATTGTAGAAACCCATACCGTTGGCGCCGCAGACGACCAGCCCCGAGTCCTCGATCTTCGCTGCAACGCGGTCGCGCAGCAGCGGTGGTGAGTCGTCAGCCAGAATCAGGCTGGACATCAGCGTGGCCGCCCTGGCCCCGTGTTCGATGGTCTCGTCCAGCGCCTTCTCGATGCGCGCGTCGCCCAGCGTGAGCATGACGTGCTCGACGGTTTCCGGCAGCGAGGCGAGATCGGGCAGACAGGGAACGCCCAGGACGGACTCGTAGCCGGGATTCACCGCATACAGCGTCCCGGGGTACTGGCCGGTCAGCAGGTTTTCCATCGACCGCCGACCCACCGAATCCGGTCGCTCGCTCGCGCCGACCACCGCGATGGAGCGCGGCCGGAGCAGGGGATCGAGGTAGTGTTTTCTACGGCTCATGGAATGATTGTAAGAGCGAATTTATTCGCGATGGTTTTAATGTTTTTATATTTATGATCAAAATTCAAAAGAAAAAAACAAAATCATCGCGAACGCGCGACGGTATTCCGGCGGCACTTTGTTCGCCTGCGGCGAAAGCCGCTCCTCCTCCATTACCTGCACTAATTCGCTTTTACAGCCAGGGGCCAGGCCCGGTCAAAAATCCGCCGGCGGGGTCTGTTTCTTGCGCGGCGGATCCCAGAACACGTCCTTGACCACCCTCGCCGGCGCCATCACGCGGCTCCACTTGAGCTCGCGCTGATAGTAGATCTCCACGTCGAATGCTTCGCCCACCTTGCCTAACGGCGCTTCCAGCGACGCCAGTGCGATGCTGGCCTTGGCCGACGGCGACCACATGGCGGAGGTGACGGTACCGGCGTATTTTCCTTTCTTCGTGAACACGAATGACTGGTTGGCCGGCTTGTTGCCGTCGATGTCCAGCTTGACCAGGTTGTAGCGCGAGCCGTTTTCCTTCTCCTTCAGCAAGGCTTCGCGGCCGTTGAAAACGCCCTTGTCGAAGTGGACCAGCCAGCCCAGGTTGAGTTCGAACGGGGAGCGGGTGTGCGTGGTCCGGACCGCCTCCATCGCAGGCAGGAAATCGACGCCGGCCAGGATGAAGCCGGCCTCGATGCGCAGGAGTTCCAGCGCATCGCTGCCCATCGCGCGGATGCCTCGCAGTTCACCGGCTTCGAACAGCCGGTCCCACAGCATTTCGGCATGATCGGGATCGACCCACAACTCGTAGCCCAGGTCGCCGGTGTAGCCGGTGCGGGACACCATCAGGTCGGCGCCTTCGAGTTGGAACCAGGCCGATCCGAAGGGCGTGAGCTTCTCAATGCCGGCGAGCCCCATGTCCTTCAGCACGGCGTAACTCGTGGGCCCCTGCACCGCGAGGCCGGCGACGTCGTGCGTTTCGTCCACCACGTTGACGTCGAAACCCAGGGTATTGGTCAGGAACCAGTCGATCTGGTGTTCCTGCGAGCAGATCCGGTAAACGCCCTCGCCGAGGTGAAAGATCGTGCCGTCGTCGATGACCTGGCCATTGTCGTTGCACCAGACGCTGTAGCCGACCCGGCCCGGCTTGAGCTTGCTGACGTCGCGCGTCATCAAACGGTTCATGTAGGGCAGGGCATCCGGTCCGGACACGCGGTGTTTGACCATCGGCGTAATATCGAATACCCCACAGGCATTGCGGCCGGAAAAGTACTCGATGTCGGCGCACCAGTATGCGGGCACCGAGAGGTAATCCGCCCAGCGGCTCCATTCCTTCAAGCGGTTGTGCTCTTTCTGTCGCGAATGGAACGGGCTCGGGTAAACGGCGTTTCTGAAGTGGTCGCTATCCTTGATTCTCACGGTTCTCATGTTCCTGTCCCCATCAATGCTTCGCCAGAACGGCCGTGGCCGCGTTCCGGCCGGCGCTGCCCATGACGCCGCCGCCCGGATGGCAGCCCGCGCCGCAGAGGTACAAACCACTCACCGGTGTCCGGTATTGCGCCGACTTAGGCACCGGCCGCAGCATCAGGAACTGGTCCAGCGACAGTTCGCCGTGATGCCAGTGTCCGCCCGGCAGGCGAAACTCGTACTCGAGGTCCTCGGGCGTCAGCAATTCGACAGCGGTGGTTTTCTCGCGGATGTCCGGCGCGTAGCATGAGAGCACATCCATGATCGCTTCGGTGAAGGCCGCCCTGCTTTCGTTCCAGCCGGCGCCCAGGTTCCGGGGCGCGTACTGGACGATGGCGGACAATACGTGCTTGCCGTCGGGCGCAAGGCCCGGGTCGTGGAGGCTCGGAATGGTGATTTCCGCCACCGGCTGCGCGGAATACTCGCCGTACTTGCAGTGGTTGAAAGCCAGTTCGACGTATTCCACGGAGGGCGCGATGACCAGGCGCTCGCCCAGTTGCGCCTCGCTGAGGCCAGTGAAACCGGGCAGCCCGTCCAATGCGAGGTGCAGCTTGGCGGAATTGCCCCTGGCGCGGATGTTGTTGATTTTTCGGGCGAAGCCGGCTTCCACGTTTCCAGCGCCCAGGAGTTTCATGATCGTGGTCTTCGGGTCCGCGTTGGACACGACGGTTCCGGCGCGAACCTGTTCGCCACCCTCCAGTTCGACGCCGCAGACGATCATGCCGTCCATCAGGATCCGGCTGACCGGGCTTTCCGTCCGAATCTCGGCGCCAGCCTTCTTCGCCGCTGCCGCGAGCGCCTCGGTCACGGCGCCCATGCCGCCTTTGACAATCGCTGCTGAACCGGCCGGACCGGCGTTGTTGCCGCTCATCCGGTGCAGGGCGGTGAACACGCTGTTGTTGGAGCGCGGGCCTGAAAAAGTCCCGAGCACCGCATCCAGGCTCAACGCGCCCTTGAGCAGCGGATTCTCGAAATTTTCCTTCAGGATGTCGTAGATGTTGATGCCGGCGATGCGCAGGAACTCGCGCATGTCGTCGCGGCCCAGCATACGGACTTTCAGCGCCAGTTTGCCCAGCGCCATCAGGTCGCTTTTTTCGGTCGTGATCCTGGGCGGTACCTGGTTGTGCAGCGAGCCCACCACGGTGGCGAACTTCGTCATGAATCGCCGGTATTCGATGTAGGCGGTTTTGTCCTCGCTCGACAGGTCCCCGCCTTCCACGCCGTCGCTCCGAATCGTGATGTGCTTTCCGTTTTCGGCCAGCGCAAGAGTGTCCAGGCCCGATTTCGCGACGGCGAGGCCGTGCGACTCCAGCGCCAGTTCCTTGCCGATGTCCTGGTCCAACAGGTACAGCAGGTGTGCGCAGGAGGCCTTGTAGCCCGGCGCAAACTCCCGCGTCGCGGCCGCGCCGCCGACCCGGTCCGCCGCTTCCAAGACAGTCACTTTCCTGCCGGCCTTTGCCAGGTAGGCCGCACATACCAGGCCGTTGTGGCCGCCGCCGATGATGATAATTGATTCCATCCTAGTCATCGAGCCAGCCCTCCGGAACCGTGTTGGTTTTTCTGAGGTCACCCAGGATTTCCCGGGCCGCGTTGGCGCCCGGCGCGGCCATCACGCCGCCGCCCGGAGCAGTTGACGAACCGCACATGTACATGCCTTTAATCGGCGCGCGGTACTGCGCGTATCCTGGGATAGGCCGGTTGAACAGCAACTGGTCAAGCGTGAGTTCACCCTGGAAGATGTTGCCGGAGGTCAGCCCGACTTCGTCTTCCAGTTCGCGCGGCGTCCGGACCTCCATGTGCAGGATCAGATCCTTGAAGCCGGGCGCGTATTCTTCGATCTGGTTGATGACCGTATTGCCAAAAGCGGTCACCTGTTCGTCCGTCCAGTCCTTGCCGTTGACCTTGGGCGGAACGTACTGGACGAAGATCGACATGAAATGCTTGCCGGGCGGCGTCATGGTGGGGTCGGTCAACGACGGGATCAGCATGTCGATGTAGGGATCCTGGGACCAGATGCCGTTTTTCCAGTCGTCGTAGGCGCGCTCGAGCCGCTCGGTGGAGTCGATCAGGTGCATGTCGCCGAGTGCGAGTTCCGAACCCTCGGGCAGGGCGGTGAATTTCGGCACGCCGTCCAGCGCGATATTGATCTTGCCGGACGAGCCCCGGATTTTGAAGTGCTTTACCTTCTTCAGGAAACCCGGGTCCAGGTCTTTGGGGTCCACGCATTCCAGGAAGGTCCGGGGAAGCGTCATGTTGGAGACGACCACGTCGGCGTAATACTCGTTGCCGTTTTCGAGGGCGACGCCAACGGCGCGCCCGTTTTTGACCATGATCTGCTCGACTCCCGACCCGGTGACGGTCTCGCCGCCGGAATCCGTGAAGCAGGCATGCATCGCGTCTGCAATGGCGCCCATGCCGCCGCGCGCGAAGCCCCATGCGCCCATGCTGCCGTCCACGTCGCCCATGGCGTGATGCAGCAGGATATAGGCTGTGCCGGGCGACATCACGCCCAGTGCGGAGCCGATGATGCCGCTGCCGGAATGCGAGGCCTTGACCAGCGGGTGTTCGAAGTACTCGTCCAGGAAGTCCGAGATGCTCATGGTGTAGAAACGCAGGGTATCGTAGATCAGGTCTTCGCCCAGCTTCAGCGCTTCCTTGCCCATGTACATCATTTCCAGCAGGTCGCGCGGCTTGAACGAGGTCGGATCGGGTGGCGTGCGCAGCAGGAACTGCCGGATGAAGCGGCACTGGCGCATGATGTCGCGGTCGTAGCGCACGGTCGCATCTGCGTCACGCTCGCTGAACCGCGCCACCTCTCTGCGCGCGACGTCGTGATCGACATAGGCGCCGATGTAGTCCCCGTTCTCGGCAATCGTGACGCTTCCGCCGTAGGGCACTACCTGCAGGCCGTATTTCGCCAGGTTCAGACTGCGGTACACCTCGGGACGCAGCAGGCTGCAGACATAGGAGCAGTTGGAGTACTTCCAGTCTTTCTGGTATAGCTCCCGGCTGATGGTCGCCCCGCCGATGAATTCGTTTTTCTCGACCATCAGGACATCCAGCCCTGCCTTGGCGAGATAGGCGCCATTGGTGAGGCCGTTATGACCCGCCCCGATGACGATCGCGTCGTATTTCCTACTCACGGTTTCTACTCCGTACTAATCAAGCTTATTCATTGTTGTATCAACTGCCCGTTCGAACGCCGCCAGCGTTTTTTGCAGGCTGTCGTCTTTTGCATGCGATTCGCAGATGAACCACGGTTCGCGCGAATCGGGTTCGCACAGCACGCCCCGTTCGTGCAGTTCAGGCGCCATCGCGTCATAAAAACTGTAATCGGAGTTCAGCCAGTCGCGGTAGTTGCCGGGTGGCTGATCGTTGAAGAAGAGCCCGCCCATCGAGGGATGCCCCACGAAGGAGTGAGGTATCCCGCGGTTGCCGAGGATTTCACTCATGCCCCGTTGCAGGGCGGAGCCATAATCGGCAATGGTTTCAAGCGCATCGGTCTCGTCGAGGATTTCCAGGGTCTTTTCCGCCGCGGCCAGGCTCACGGAATGACAGGTGTAGGTGCCGCCGTGGATTACGCCATCGCCGATCCGGCGCATGATGTCCTCACGGCCGGCTACTATCGAGATCGGGTAGCCGTTCGCCACCGCCTTGGCGAAAGTGCACAGATCCGCCTTGAATCCCATGAGTTCCTGCACGCCACCCCTGGCGACGCGGAATCCGGTCTTCACCTCGTCCACGATCATGACGACGCCGTAGCGGTCGCAAAGTTCGCGCGCGGCCTGGACGTACTCCCGCGTTGCGGTGATCGAGCAGCAATTGCCCATCATGGGTTCGATCAGGAAGGTGCCGATGTCACGGTGATTCCGCTTCAGGAGGTCTTCGAGGTAGTCGGCGTCATTCAGCGGCGTGAAGTGGGCCAGCTTCTTCAACACGCCCGGTACGCCTTCGCTGTCGGCCTCGATCGGCGGATCGCCGGCAGTCGGGTCCCACTCCTCGATATCGGCGTACCAGAGCACGGAATCGTAAACGCCGTGGTAGCCGCCCTCAACGATGATATGGGCGTCTTTTCCGGTATGCGCCCGCGCCAGGCGCAGCGCCGCCATCACGGCCTCGGTGCCCGAGTTGGAGAAGCGCACGAGTTCGGCTGCGGGCACCATCTTGGAGATGCGTTTCGCCACTTCGTACTCGCGTTCCGTGGAGAGTGCGAAAACGCCCCCGATTTCCATGCCTTCCCGGGCGGCCTGGTCCACCCTCGGGTCGGCATAGCCCAGGATGCCCGGCCCGTAGCCCATGCGATAGTCGACATACTCGTTACCGTCGATGTCCCATAGCCTGCCGCCGAGTCCTCGCTCGATATAGATGGTTTTTCCTTCACCCCAGTAACGGAAATTGGAAGACACACCCAGGGGAAGCTTGCCCAGGGCCTTCCGGTGCTGGAGATTTGATTTGTCCAAAGTCCTCGGCATGACGCTAGGTTCTCATATCCTCCGGGGTTTTGTCCATAGCGAATGAATGATTGTTCATTCATTGCAAAGTTTCGGATACTCACTTATATTGATGCAATCATGAAAGCAGCAATCAGGAAAAGGACTGCTCCGAAGGAGGAGAGACAGCAGCAGCTCATCGAGGCGACGATTCGCTCGGTCGCCAGCAACGGACTTTCGGATACAACCATGTCCACAGTCTCTCGTGAAGCCGGTTTGAGCCAGGGCATCATCAACCTCCATTTCAAGAGCAAGGACCGCCTGCTCGTGGAAACCCTGCGTTTTCTGTCCGAGCAATACCGCGCCGCCTGGGAAAAAGCCATTGCCAGGGCAGGTGATTCTCCCGCCGACAAGTTGGCGGCGATGGTGGCCACCGATTTCAAACCGCCGGTGTGCGATCGTAATAAGCTGGCCGTCTGGTTCGCGTTCTGGGGTGAAAGCAAGTCGCGGCCGACCTATCGCAAGATCTGCGCCCTGCGGGATATGACGTACCGCGCCGAAATGGTTCAGGTCTGCGAGGACCTGGTGGCGCAGGGCGGCTACGAGAACATCGACGCCCGCACGGTGGCGGCGGGGCTGTCAGCGATGACGTCCGGGCTCTGGCTGGACTTGTTGACGAATCCACGGTCCATGAGCCGCAAGAAGGCCCTTCACATCTGCAGGTCCTATCTGGCGACCCGCTTCCCCGAGGACTTTTCCTGACAGGAGTTGCGTACGATGAAACTGAACCTGGACGACATCAGCCGGGGCTGGCAGGAAAAAGCCCGGCGCTTCGCGGAAGAGGAGCTGATCCCCTGCGAGGTTGATGCCGAGATGAACGAAGGCAGGCTGGCGCCCGAAGTCAGCAAGCGGCACCGGGAAATGGCGGTGGAACTGGGTTTCAGTTCCATGGACGCACCGCGGGAACACGGCGGCCTCGAGCTTCGGATCGTGGACCAGGTGGCGGTCTGGGAACAGCTCGGACGTGTCACGAACGCCCTGTGCTGGTGTTTCTCCGAGCCACATGAATGGATGTTCGAGGCCTGCAGCCAGGATCAGCTCCAGCGCTACGTACTGCCGCTGATGACCGGCGGGCGCAAGGAGTGCTACGCGATCACCGAGGCGGAATCCGGTTCCGACGTGGTGATCGAGACAACGGCGGAGCGGATCGGCAACGGCTACCGCATCAACGGCGAAAAATGGTTCGTCACCAGCGCGAACCTGGCGGATTATTTCTTCCTGCAGGCGAAACTGCTGAACGGCCCGCACGCCGGAAGCGACGCGATGTTTTTCGTGGACAAGGACAGCCCGGGGATCGAGGAGATCCGCGTGCCGGCATTCAGCCATACCTTCGACCACCACCACCCGGAACTTCGTTTCACTGACGTACAGGTGCCCGCAGAAAACCGGATCGGCGAAGAAGGCGATGGCATGTCCTACTCGCGCAGCTGGTTCCGGCGCGAGCGCCTGATGATCGCCGCGCGGGACTGCGGGGCGGCCGCCCGCCTGATCGAAGAAGCCACGGCCTGGGCGAAAGAACGCGAGGTGGCTGGCGAAAAGCTGATCGACAAGCAACTGGTCCAGGCGATGCTGGCGGACAGCGTCACCGAACTGTGGGCCGCCCGGCTCATCACCTTCGAGGCGGCCGAGGCGCACGACCGGGGCGAAGACGTCAAATCCCTGCACGCGCGGTGTTCGATCGCCAAGCTCTACGCTTCCGAGGCGGCCTACCGCATTGCGGACCGCGCCATCCAGATTTTCGGCGGCCGTGGCTACATGCGTGAGAACTGCGCGGAGCGTTTCAGCCGTGAAATCCGGGTCGACCGGATCTGGGAAGGCGCCAGCGAGGTCCAGCGCCTGATCATCGCACGCGCTTTGGCCAAGCGCGGCCTGGAGGGCATGTAAGTGAATTTCCGGAACATCATCCTGCTGACGGCCTGTTTCCTGCTGACGTCGGCTTGCACCGAAAGAACCGAACCGCCGGGCCCGGCGGCGGCACAGCCGGAGCCGGCGGACCTGGTTTTGATCAATGGCGGCATTTACACCGCCGATCCGGAACGAAGACTCGCACAGGCTGCCGCGGTCCGTGACGGCGTCATCATCGCGGTCGGAACCAATGAGCAGATCGAAGGCCTGGTCGGCCCGGGAACCCGCACGATCGATCTCATGGGTAAAATGGCCCTGCCGGGATTTCACGACGCGCATGTCCATCCCGCAATGGGTGGCTATGCCCTGCTGGGTTGCGACCTGGAAGGCATGGCGAGTGTCGGGGCAATCCTTGCCGAAGTGGCCCGTTGCGACCAGGAGAAAGGCGATGGGTGGCTGGAAGGACATGCCTTCGACCTGGCCCTGTTCGGCCAGGACGGGCCGCACAAGTCCCTGCTGGACAACATCCGGGCGGACCGTCCGATCGTTCTCTGGGGTTCGGACGGCCACAACGCCTGGGCCAACTCACGCGCCATGGAACTGGCCGGCATCACTGCCGAAACACCAGACCCGGAACTTGGGGTAATTGAGCGGGATCCCGACGGATCGCCCAGCGGGACATTGCGCGAAACCGCGCAGGAACTGGTGCGGGCCGCCATGCCGAAACCGACACCGGAGGAACAGGCCGCAGCGCTGCAGGCCGGAATAACGCACCTGAACTCTTTCGGGATCACTTCCTTCATCGATGCCTGGGTTGGCCTGGATGATTACCAGGCGTACCAGGCGATCGACGATTCCGGGGAGCTGACGGCCCGGGTCGTGACCTCGCTGACCTATGAGAGCGGGTTTGCAAAACACTACGGGGATGACTTCGAACGGGTTCTGGCTGGCCGCAAACAGTACGAATCAGAACGGGTAAGGCACAGCGCCATCAAGTTCTTCGTCGACGGGGTGCTGGAAGGGGAAACCGCCGCGCTGCTCGAGCCCTATGTCGGCATGCACGGGCATTCCGGCGAATTGATCCTTTCACCGGAACAGCTCAATGAAGCAGTGATCCGTTTCGACGACATGGGCCTGCAGGTCCACATGCACGCCATCGGCGACCGCGCGGTACGGGCCGGACTCGATGCGATCGAGGCGGCCCGAAGGCACAATGGCGCTTCCGACAACCGCCACCACATATCGCACCTGCAGCTCATTCACGTCGACGACATAGAGCGCTTCTCCGGGCTGGAGACAGCGGCGAATTTCCAGGCGGCCTGGGCCTATCCGGACGAATGGATCATGGAACTGAACCTGCCGGTGGTAGGCGAGGAACGGGTCCAGGGCATGTACCCCATCGGGAGTGTCGAACGCGCCGGCGGGCGTATCGTGGGCGGCAGCGACTGGAACGTTTCTTCGGCGGATCCGCTGGAGGCGATCGAGATAGCCGTGAGGCGGCAGGATGCGTTCGCCGCGGGCGGCATGGTGCTGAACGAAGGAGAGCGCGTCAGTCTGGCGAGCATGATCGACGCTTATACCATCAATGCCGCATGGCTGATGCACCACGAGGACCGGACCGGCTCGATCGAAATCGGAAAACGGGCGGATTTCGCGATACTGGACCGGAACCTTTTCGAAATCCCCGCAGGCGGGATCAATGAAGCCAGGGTGGAAATGACGCTTCTCGACGGCGAAGTGATCTACCAGGACCTGGGTACCGAAGAATAGGCAATCATCTGGAAGGACAAGGGTAATGGACGAACTGGAAATACGGAAACTGGCGGAAGCGCAAGCCGATCGGCACGCGCTGGCGCAGCCGTTCTATCGCGATCCTGACATTTACCGCCGCGACATCGAAGGCATTTTCCTGAAATCCTGGCTGTATGCCGGGCACCAGAGCGAGATCCCGAACAAGGGGGACTGGTTCCTGTTCGAGTTCGACGAGGAATCGGTCATCATCGTGCGGAGCGGGGAAAACGAAATCAACGCCCTGCTCAACGTCTGCCGTCACCGGGGATCCCGGGTCTGCGTCGAGAGCAGCGGTTGCTCGAAAAGACTCACCTGCCCCTATCACGGCTGGACCTACGACCTGGAGGGCCGGCTGCGGGCGGCCGCGCAGATGGGCGACTCGTTCGACAAGACGGAGCACGGCCTGAAGCGGATCCACGTCGAGTTGCTCCACGGCCTGATTTTTGTCAATTTCTCCGAGAATCCGGCGCCGTTCTCCCTGGTCCGCGACGGACTCGCGGGCTGCCTGGAGCCCTACGGCCTCGAGAATACGAAAGTGGCTCACCGGCAGAGCTATCCGATCGCGTCCAACTGGAAACTGGCGGTCGAGAACTACTGCGAGTGCTATCACTGCGCGCCGGCGCACCCGGAATATTCCCGCGGTCACAGCCTGGCGTTTCCCGAGCACCGCACGGAGGATCTCTGGAACGAGGTGATGACGCGTGCAGAATCGTGCGGGCTCAGCGATATCAACACCAATCACATGTACCTGGCCGCGCCGGCGTTCGGGGCGGATTACGCCTTCGAGCGTTATCCCCTGATCAGGGAGCACCTGACGGGCAGCGAGGATGGCAAGCCGCTGGCGCCGCTGCTGGGACAGATCCACGATTTCGACGGCGGAGCCACGGACCTGCAGGTCGGGCCGGTAATGTTCGCCCTGATCTACTGCGATCACGTTGTGATCTACCGGTTCACGCCGCTGACGATCGACACGGCGGATTGTGACATCACCTGGCTGGTGCGTAGCGACGCGGAGGAGGGCCGGGATTATGACAGGGACAAACTGACCTGGCTGTGGGACGTGACCACCGAAGCCGACAAAAGCATCATCGAGCGGAACCAGCAGGGCGTGAATTCCCGTTACTACGTGCCGGGACCGCTCTCCAACATGGAAGATTACACCTGGAAATTCCTGTCCTGGTACCTGGAAACCATGAAAGGCAAGCTGAAGGCTGTAGCATGACGGGAAATGACAACAAGGACCGGAAACTTGCCGAGTTGATGGACCAGGCGTACCTGGAGGTCATCCCGACACGCACCATCGTCGATCGCCTGGTTCACCTGCCGCGTCATTCCTATGTCTCCATCACCTGTTCTCCGGACAAGGGCGTCGAACCGACCCTGGACATGGTGGACGAGCTTCGCGCGCTGCCCGACGAGCGCCAGTTGAAGCTGGTCCCCCATGTCGCCGCCCGGGTCGTGCGCGACAAGGGCCACCTGCGCGAGATTCTCGCGCGGCTCGATGAAGCCCGGGTGGAAAGCGTGTTCGTCCCGGGCGG